>JACCEA012030945.1_pt1 | contig 45946 bp, 91 predicted proteins | sample 7449851 | NCBI WGS metagenome assembly JACCEA01 (sample SAMN15323453, study PRJNA562643) | freshwater metagenome | isolation source: river surface water | place: USA:Blue River Watershed | collected 2017-08-18 | reverse complement strand
TCGACCCCCCTCCTTCTTTTTGGGGTACCCCCCTTATCTTTTGTATCGCCCAGGTCAGGCTCATCCTGGCCAGAGTGATATGAAGTCTAACTTTTACATAAAAATTTGGGGAAAAAAATTTTTTCCTGGGCACTTTATTGGTTCCTGTAGGGAAAAGGGGGTACCCACTTTGGATAATATGTTATCTATTTTCGTTGGTTGAGAATATTCCTTAGGGCAGTATTGATTCACTTGAGGACCTAATTAGTAGGTATTTCGTTGGTTGAGAAGTTTTGGAAAAAATTGGGGAAAAAATTGTGAGCAGACCTGGACCCCATATAGGGGGGTAGCTTATTTAGGGGCTTATTTTCCGAGCGAGCCTAAATAGACCCCTTATTTAAGGGGCTGGGGGCTGGTATAGGGGGGCTAACTATTAACCCCCTTAAATAGGGTACAAGGGGCTAAAATTCTCTCCCCTTGTGCTTATCCTTGCGGGTGTAAGCCTTTGCGTTCTTGTGGACACGGTGGCGGTTAAAGTTCATATTGTTGTCAATATCATCTTGCCTACGTGCTGCACGGTCAAACTTCATAATTTGCTCAGTTGTTATCGTGCCTACTTTCATTGTCTTAATCTTTGCCATTGTTGTTATTGTTTTGTTACACCACTCTTACAAATAGTTTCGTAAAAATCACAACTTTTATAAATTTAGAATGATTATAAATAACAAATATTTGTAACATTTTTTTTAGCCTTACGTAAAAAAGACTAAAGTCTTTTTGGATAGGCTGTGATTTTTACGATTTGATTTGTAAGAGCTATGTAACCAACAAAAAACGATAAACATGAACAACTTAAAACACATTACAAAAGCACAAGCGGTAGCAATGTTCGAGAACTACAAGGGTCTTTCTGCTACGGGCGTTTCTTTCAGCAGTCTTTCATACCTTACTGATGTAAGCGAGAGCAAGACAGTTAAAGGTCAAAAATTGCTTAAGAAATTCGTAAAGATTAACGCTACCATTGGAAGCGACTACGAGAAAAAAGTAAACCGTATTGTTGAGAACAAGCAAGGCGAAGTGATTAACTTCGTAGCGCAACCACAAAACGGCAAAGAGTATTACATTGAGGGTTCACCAGTGGTTCGTGATACCAAGACAGGCACAAAAAGATACTTGGTATTCATTTGCGAAAACCACACCAAGCCAAGCGCACACCAACTTTACATTGCAGACGGAATGAAAGAAGTGAGCAAAGAAGAAGTTTGGAACGCTGAGTATATTACTCCTGCAGGACTTGCTCCAAAAGAATATACAGCAGGACGTGGGGCGGTGGATGCTGAATTTGATTTTGCCTTCCGTACCGTTGACTTCGATAACCTTAAAGGGTTTGTAATTGGCGGAACTGACTACCGAATTATTGACTAAGGAAAAACCAAAACCGAAGAGAGGGGGGCAATTTGCCCCTCTTTTTTTATCTATACTCTCCCTCCCTCTGTGATTTTTACGATTTGATTTGTAAGAGTGGTATAAGAGAGATGACCATGAAAAATTACTGACCGCCTTACTAACACAAGCCACTCCCTGAGTGGTTGACCGCTCCTCGAAAGGGGGCGGAAAAACGATTTTTATAAGTAAGCCTCTCCCTCCCTCTGTGATTTTTACGATTCCATTTGTAAGAGTATTGTCGGTGAGAGATTCGAGACAGGTTCAGAATCAAAATTCTGCAGAGGGTAGACTCCGACCTGCCCTTATTTTTTTTTATTATAAAAACTCTCCCTCCCTTGTGATTTTTACGATTTCATTTGTAAGAGTGATGTAACCAAACAAAACAACCTTATGAACATTGGAGAAATTATTGACAACAACAAGGTAGGACAAAGACCATTCAACCCTGATGAATTAGCGACAGCGATGAAGCGTGGGGCAATGGTAACACTTATGAGCTGGGGCGTACACGCATGGATGAAGTGTGAGGATATGTGGCTTCGCTTCATGGTTCAAGGACACCACCACAAGGGATACGTTTACATTGTTCTTGCATGGAATGACACCTTCACAATTTACTACACCAACAGAGTTGGGAAAATTGTTGACAAGCGTGAGGAGGTCTATATTGATGAACTTGTTCAGGTTATTGACAAAAGGGTTGAGTACATTGCGAAATACGGATAAACTCTCCCTCTGTGATTTTTACGATTCGATTTGTAAGAGTGTTGTAACCAAACATATTAGAAATGATTGATTTAACAACAGAGCAAAAAGCAAAAATTCAGGAGAACACAATTAAAGATTCAGGAGTAATTTTTTTCGAGTCGTACCATTCAAAAGATGGAGAAGTAGTTGTGACAAATATAAACCTGAACAAACAACCTGGGTTTTATGCTGACAGACTTTATACCATTAAAAATAATGGAGAACATGTCCTCACTTCAAAAGACCGTGGAGCAATTTTGGATGAATATACAAAAATAATGCTTGTTAAATTGGGTCTGTGATTTTTACGATTTCATTTGTAAGAGTAATGTAACAACAAAACAAGCAACAATGGGACTAACAATTGACTGGTCAAATAAGAGATTTTGGGGATTGTCTAAGGAAGTTTTAAACTTTACCACTCTGAAGGGATATGTTGACCAAAAAGAGTGTCCTGATGGATTCAAGGCTGTGCCTAAGGATGACGTTGTTGACCCACTTGGGATGAACAGCAACGCAAACGTATGTACCTTGTGTGACTGGCGTAAGGAGTGTCAAAAAAATGCCTCTGTGCCTTGTATGGCTACGAGCCGAAAAGATGGGGTTGGTGTAGTATTCAAAAAGATAGATTAAACTCTCCCTCCCTTTGCTTCGGAACGAATAATGAAGTTGTGATTTTTACGATTCCATTTGTAAGAGTGTTGTCGGTGAGAAATCGAGACGGGTTCGAGGCGGTTGCTTCGCAGAGGGTGGACTCCGACCTGCACTTATTTTTTTCGTCAAGTTGCTCTGTGATTTTTACGAATTGATTTGTAAGAGATAAGTAACAACAAAACAGCGAAGCCATGTTCAAGCCAACTCAGAAAATTATTCACCGATTCAAGTACACAAGAAAGGCATACTTTAACAACGGAACTTTACCACTTGTTGAGGAGTTGGTGATGGATAGTGAGGTTGGACTGCCAAGCTTCAAGAAAAACGTTGAGGAGTGGCACAGAAAGGGGCAACTGATGAAGGAGATTCCTTCTAAGTCGCACGTTCAGGGCTATGACTATTGGATTACCGAGGAACAGGCGCAGCATAACGCAACTGTTACCCACGAGGTAAAGACTGAGATGGTCTATGTTCACGACTGATTGTGATTTTTACGATTTCATTTGTAAGAGTGTTGTAACCAAAAACAACAACTCATGAAACTCGTAGCCCAAGCAAAAGACCTTACCAAAGAACTATACTTTGCAGAGAACCGATTGACAACTGCAGAGGAGATTAAGAGCCTTGCAATTGAACTTCTCAACACTACTTGGACAATTGACCTTTACCGATTCCAAGACGCAAAGGTGATTAACTTGCTTGACCTTGGATGGTGCTTTGAGTTCAACGACAGAAAGAGAGCGGCAGGGCTTTGTAGCCTCAGAAACAAGACAATTTACATTTCACAGTGGCTATTTAGTCAAAACCCTGACAAGTCGCTTGAATTTGAAAACACACTAAGACATGAGGTTGCCCATGCGATTGACTTTGAGATTCGCAAGACTTCAAACCATGATAAAGTTTGGAAATTCATTGCACGGACAATTTTATGCGATGGTGAGCGTTGCTACTCAAATAAGGTGATTCAAACCAAAGTTAAGACAAAATATACATTGGTTTGCGTTGAGGAAGGTTGTGATTACACAAGACCGAGCCATAAGGCAAGACCAAAGAACGCAATTAGTCAACCATGTTGCACAAACTGCTACAATGCAGGAAAGGGATATAAAGTATTAAAACAGATTCAGAACTTTTAAAAATATTTGTTTGTTGCTTGTTTGTTTACAACTGAGAGGGCGGGGGTTGAGTTCCCTGCCCTTTTCTTTGTTCCTCAAGTAATTCTCTCCCTTGTGATTTTTACGATTCCATTTGTAAGAGTATCATGGCACACACAGACAAAGAACCAGTTAAGGAAATGGTGAAGAAACACTTCCCCCTTGCAAACCCTGAGGGGTCTCCCTTGTTCGAGCGTATTGTAGATGTATGCTTTTTTGCAGGATACTATGAGCAGGACATTGCAGAACTTTGCTCGGCACTCTCTGACTTCTCAGATGATGCCTTTCAGAGAGGTGTTGATGCTCGCTCCCTGTGATTTTTACGATTCGATTTGTAAGAGGATTATGAGCTATAAGAAAGAAAATATTTATTCAATAGGAGAACTTCGCACACAAAAGGGTGGACGTAACCTGACACCAATTTTTCGTGGTAGCATTTTTCCTGTGATGGTGTATGTTTCTCCTGAAGAGTTCAAGGAGGTTCAAGGAGATGAAGATAAGATGAAAGACTTAGCCATTAAGAAGCTGAACTCTCCTCTGTGATTTTTACGATTCGATTTGTAAGAGATAATATGGAAAACATTGTTAAAGAAATAGTACACGCCTCACAAATTCAAGCGGGAGATACAGTCGAGATTTCTGGAGAATTGAGAACAGTATGTAAGAGCAATATTGGTAAGTGTAGCTTTATGGGGGTCTCCTTATTTGGGTTGACCCACTTTCCAGAAACAGGATACCAAAAGGTAACACGAGTGAAATTCAAAGTACCTACAAACAACGGCTTAGTGCTTCGGTGATTTTTACGATTCCATTTGTAAGAGCAGTGTAACCAAAAGCAACAACACCATGCCACTGATATTAATTGTAAGCGGAATGATTCTGCTACTGAGCTATGTTCAACCAAAGGTTGAGCGTGCAATTGAGAAAGCAAAAGAAAAAAGACTAACACGATAACCTATGGAAAAAATTGCATACATTTTATTGTACTTCGGAAAGGCGGTTGCCGTTATTATGGCTGCCAGCGAAGAAGAGTTGAAAAACAAGCTAAAGGATGCCATTCAGGAAGAGGCTTGTGCCGAGAAGGACGGACAATTTGAGTTGGGTCTTGAGGAGTTGGGCGATTGGGGTGAAACCTCAACCATATTTACAAAATACGTTAATGATGGCGCTCTCGTTGAGGACAATGAATTTACCTTGATGAAAACAGTTTCCTACTAAAAGGTTGTGATTTTTACGAACTCATTTGTAAGAGAAGTATGAAAAAGGTTTACGAAATTTGGACATACGCATTGATTGGTAAAACATTATTTACCTACAAGGAGCGTCCCGACTTAACAGTTCACGATGAAACTCGGAACACCTTCAGGAATGAAGACGGACAGATTGAAGACGGAAACCAACGCTACTTCAAGTTGGTTACAGACTTGAGTCAATTCCCAAAGGATTGCCTTTTCAGTGCTGACCGTGAGGTTCTCCCTTACTTCGCTGATGTTACAGAGGATTTGCCAGGATGGGCAACGTGGGAACCAAAGACACGCAAGGGTTGTCAACTGATGACCTACAAGCCAAGCGGATACCTTGTATTCAAGAGCCAAGAGGGTGAGGAGCTAAAGATTGCAATGAACTCGAACACTTATGCGCCTTGTGATGAGCCTGTGATTTTTACGAATTGATTTGTAAGAGCCAGAGATGACAAAGATGTGGATAATATTCCAGATAGGTAACCAGAATGTTTACCAGATTCAATACAACGGATGCACTGGGAAGGATGACATTGATGACTGCAAGGACAAGCTGGCGAGAGAGTACAGCGTGCAGGCGGAGGAGATTCTGGTAAAGTTTGATGACCAGATTCTGAAGACAGAAGAAAAGATTGTCAGCACGGGGCTGAAGCTGGATACCCAGAAAGCTCTGGATAGAATTGAGATGAGAAACTAAAAATATTTTGTTTGTTGTTTTACGTTACGCAATTTGGGAGGACTTCGGTTCTCCCTTTTTGTTTCTCTCCCTGCTTCGGAACGAATAACGAAGTTGTGATTTTTACGATTCCATTTGTAAGAGTTAAATAACAAATAAAACAAACAAATGGGCTGGATAACATTTCACGAAACAAGAACTGCAAAACAATACTTCATTGATAAGTACAAAGATATTCCAAACGTTGAACTTTTGGATATTGCGGTTGTAGGATTCAGAACTGCATACCTTGCGGTTAAAGACAAAACTAAGGGATACACGTTTGCAATGATTTATATGCTTCACCGTGCTCCAAAAGCTTACTACAACTTTGGATACAAAGATATGAGCGAGTTTGCTGGTCCTGGCGTGGATGATTGCCCTAAACGAATTTTAGACCTTCTTACGCCACTTGATGAAATTGCGAAGCTTGACCCTGATAATGTAGGTGAAAGTTCTTTAGAGTGGGCAAAGAATTGGCGACAAAGGGTGCTTGATAACTCAGAAGCCAAGAAGAAGCGAAACAAGTCTTTAAAGAATGGAGTTTTGAAGGCGAGTGAACCGATTGAGTTTAGTAGTGGAAACTGTTTTCAGTATTTCACAAAAGAAGGCAAACAGCTTTATGCACTTATGAACTTTGGGACAGAGTTTGAGAGAAAGATTCCTGTAAAAATAAGAGGTTGGAGACATTATAAATTTGAGGTTGTCGAAAGATGACCTCAAATTGTGATTTTTACGATTCCATTTGTAAGAGTAGCATGAGCAGAAAAGAAAGACAAGCCCAAACCATTGAGCGCAAAAAGAGAACTGAGCGCATTGAGAAAGTTCGTGAGAAACGCTGGAGCAAGCGTGAACTTGTCAAAGGAATGAATGACTTTCTCTCAGAGGCAAAAATGATTCTCGGAATTTTCTAAAAATATAAACAAATGGCAAAAACATACAAAAAGATTGAGGACGCATTTAAGGAATTACGAACACTCGGATTCTTTGCAGAGAGCAACCATATGTGTTGTCAGAGTTGTGGATGGTCTGTTGTTCCTGAAGGTACAAATAACACAGTATTTTACCACAGTCAGGATGCTGATGACTTGAAAGATACTGGCAGTTGCCACTTGGCTTGGGAAGGTGATGGAGAAAAGATTGTTGAGGTTCTCAAGAAACACCAAATTGAGGTTGAGTGGAATGGTGAGAAAACACAAAGGATTTTGATTAAGATTTGAGTTGTGATTTTTACGATTCCATTTGTAAGAGTGATGTAACCAAATTAAAAACACGAAACATGGCAGTAAAAGTAACATTCATTAACTCACCAACAAACTACAATGACCCATATATTTCAAAATTCTCAGACCTTGAGAGTGCTGTGAAAAAAATTGTTCACAACGACAAGAACTACGATAAAGCACAACTCATTGCGGTTGAGGAAGAGGGTGTAGGATTTCACCGAGTAATTCTTAATGAGAAAAGTGAACCCGTTCTTGGCTCATGGCAAGTTCCCTCAGGAGGAAAAATTCATAAGAGCGAAGCTTATGAGAAAATGATGGACAAAATTCGTGAGGAGTATTCAAAACCTAAGCTTGCGTGATTTTTACGAAACCATTTGTAAGAGTGTTATGAGCAAAAAAGATAAAACCACCAAGAAGCCGAACTCAAAGAAGACCTATGTGTTCGACAGCAACGGAGAATTCCTTCGGGCACGTCCTACAAAGCTTGAGGCTGTTCGTGCTACCAAAGAGCCAAGCTGCTTCTTCTTTCCAAAGGAAGACGTGAAGAAGGGTGCGCACCTCAAGTTCTTCAAGAAGATGAAGAAATACAAGGGGCTGTGATTTTTACGAAACCATTTGTAAGAGCAGTATGAGACTACAAGACAAACATAGCCAACTATTTGATGAGTGCGTTAAGAAGATTAACCAGCTCATTGACACCAAAGGAGTGTCGAGCAAATTTCAAAGCAAAGCTGTTCTGCAGGTTCCTGATGAGCAAATGTTCAACCTTGATGGTGGACGATACCTGATTGAGATTGACGGCAAGGAACTCATTGATAACAATGGATACACATACAACTTATTTGTTCTAACTTTAGAACAACTTTGTGAGGTGGTGGATGCGATTTCGGGTGAAGCCTCAGAGGAAACTCAGAGTGTTGACCTGACAGGTGAGGAGAAGCTTGGTCTTTGTCAAATGATTAACCATGTTATTGACAAGAGAATTGTTAACAAGGCTTCTGACTTGTCTTATACAGAATTGTTGAACTTAAAAAATAAATTATAAAGATTTCTGTTTGTTGTTTGTTTGTTACCGAACTGGGAGGGCTTTGCTCTCCCTTTTTGCATTTGTGATTTTTACGATTCCATTTGTAAGAGCAGTATGAGAAAACCAATTTTAGTTGTTGGCGCAGGAGTTGGACTTACAGCAATTGCCAGGACTTTAGCAAGTGAGAACCTCAAGATTGATGATGTTGTCATTGTTACTCCTGAGAACATTGACCAAAATGCAGAAGAAATTAAGAACAATTCTCCATTTGCTCCTGAGCCGATTATGATTGAGGCAAGACCACCGATGGACGACTATATGCCTACAAGAAAAGAATTGGAGAGACACCCATTTGAAAAGTTCATAGGTCGCAAGGGTAAGAGACATTTTTAATATTGATATTTTATGGCAGGACAAACTTTCTTAGACAAAGTACAAATAGCAACCTTAAAAGATAAGGGCTATACAGTTAAGTCAAACGGATTTCGTATTACACTTTATTCTAATGAATTTAAGCCCAAAGAGTGGAAAGAGATTTGTGATATTGCAGGGGCTGACATAAGTTCAGAGAGCGTAACAATTCTTAGCTTTGCATTCATTCAAAAATAGCTTGTGATTTTTACGATTCCATTTGTAAGGATATTATATGGAAACAAAAACAACATACAAAACAGACATTCACGTTGTGGCGATTGATGAAACGGCACACTGGAAAGAAGACATGGTTAAGAAATGCGGAAAGATTTCAACCGTGTATATGTTCGATAAGTCGGTAACAACCAACTGCTGTGAACTTGAGCCGTCTTATGAACTGACACCTCTATATTACGTTACTGAGAAAGAAGTAAGTGATGAGGTTTATGAAGAACTCCTAACCGTGTTCAACCAAACCGAAACTGAGATTAAATATTTTCACTGCCGTTACATTGATAAATTGGAAACTGTTGAGTGTAAGCAAAGCGAACTTGAATTTGAAAGTGCCGAGAGTGAAGAGTATAAAGAACACTTTGAAGAAATGCGTGAGTACCTAAATTGCAACCACCAAATTTAAGGTGGTTGTGATTTTTACGATTTTATTTGTAAGATAAAAAAGGAATACAATTTAGGTAAACGGACTGTGAGCCGTTAACACCCTACAATCGGGATAAACAGGGGTGTAATTATTTTAAAGAGCGAGTCCCGACTCTCCTGTCAAACCAGACCTAAATTTATTCCGTTTTTGTGATTTTTACGATTCGATTTGTAAGAGATAAAAATAAGCAACATGGCAAAAACATTTAAAATAAAGATTTCGGGAAGCGGAACTGCTGACCAACTTGCAACACGCCTGAATGACATTGTAAGACAACTTCAGGTTGCAAATGTTCACGATGGACTTGATGAACTTGAGGGAACTTACGAAGACGATATTTTATGTACCGAAATTAAAGAAGAAGAATAATTATGAGCGATTTCTCTAAGCAACTTGAAAAGAAAATTAAGGGCAAAATAACTGCGATAGCAAACGGCACACAAGACGCAAAGGGTTCAGGTGTCAATGACATGATAGCCAAACTCAAGAAGACCGATGAGGCTGCAGCAGAAAGCTTGCAAAAAGATTACATAGCTGCGGTTAAGAAAGCCTCAGCAAATAAGAAAGATTAAAGACCCGTTGATACCTGCGGACTTGTCACCTGCAGGTTGGGCTTCCGAAAGCCCGCTTTTAGTCCAAGAAGCCCCCAGCCTGCTCGCTGGGGGTTTTCGTATTTATGAGTTCAGTTTGTTCCTGGCGTGATTTTTACGATTTCATTTGTAAGAGTCCCAGGAAGAGCTCCTGGAACCAGGAAAGACCTGGTGAGCTCAGGGGGACTCAACAACCTGGTACCCAGGAAGTTGAGCCAAGGAACCAGGATAGCTTCAAAGATTTTTAGGGTGCCCTGGTTAGTCGTGTTTCCAGGGTGCCGAGCAAGAACCAGGTTGAGAGTCGTGTTTCCCTGGTGTCGATTATAAAAAAGTATCCCTGGTTAGTCGTGTTTCCAGGGATTTTTTATTTAGTGCTCTTGATATTTTCAAACTGGATTTATATATTTAGAATATGTGAACATTCCCTATATGGATAGGTAGCTCAGTCTGTTAGAGCAGTAGTCTGAACCACTACGTGTCGCTGGTTAAAATCCATGCCCTATCCACGACTGACAACGACTTATTGGTAAACTTAAATAAATCTACCAATAAGTCGTTTTTTTGTATATTTATTATTATGGAAGCAAATGTAATAGAATTATACAATCAGAATCTGAATTGCACTGATATAGCTAAAAAACTTGGTATTCACAGAACAACAGTATCTAAAATACTTAAGAATAGTGGTGTTGATATAAAAAGAAAATTTAATAATACTCATACTCATTGTAACGTTTGTAAAAAGGAAATTACCAACAACAAGGGGAACAGAAGCAGGTGTCAACCATGTAATACCAATATAAGAAGGTATCGTGTTAAAAAAATGGCAGTAGATTATCTGGGTGGCAAATGCAAAAAATGTGGTTGGTCGGGTGATATATCTGGATATGATTTTCACCATAAAGATAATGATAAAGAATTTCAATTATCTGGGAGACAACTTGCCAGCACAAATTGGAAAGAGGCAAAAAAAGAGTTAGATAAATGTGAATTATTATGTGCTTTGTGTCATAGACTCGAACATTCAAATTATGCAGATGAAACTTTTATTAGAGAAGCCGAAAATTATGATTTTATTTTGTTTAGAGAAACTTGATTTTTTATTTTTAATTTCTTATAATTAATCAACAAAATGTCTTTATTGCATATTGTTTTGTTATTTATTTAGTTAGTCAGAGCCCAGAGGAATTTCTTCTGGGCTTTGTGATTTTTACGAATTGATTTGTAAGAGCTACATGAATATAGAACAAGTAAAAGCGGAAATTCAAAAGATGCCTGAGTTCAAGGACTTCAAGTGGCACGATGAGAATAAGGACACCGAAAGTGTTTCTGCATTCCTTCAAGTTGAACCACGCAACTTCAGAGATGAACATTCCAAAGACCAATGGAAACTTGAAGGGCATTACCACTTGTTCATTGCTCACATGTACGCAGGACAAAAAGGGAAGGAGTTCTTTTACCTGATTGTTTACCGCAAAGGAGAAGTTAAGCCTTACCGATGCAGAAACGTTCACACCATTGAGTATAACAAAATTTATGCAAGTGGAAAAACTGTGAGAGAAATTATTAAGAGCCTTAAGGGCTACTTCACAAAGTGTAACTTCACATTCAAATAACGATATGAAAAACGTAACCGTAACTGTACAAATTCAATTTGATGTCTCCTCTGATAACAGAGACCAAATTAAGAATGAAGTTATTGACCAACTTGTCTCGATGAGTCAGACACTCGGTCGTCACCACATGGAGGTTAGTCCTGTTATTTTCACAAACTCAATTGATGAGAGTGATATTCAGGTTCACGGAATTTGCAAGAAGTATGTTGACAGTGAGGCATTGCCTGATGAGGATGGCAACTGCAGTCTTTGTGGTGGAAATTGTGTTGATGAAGAATAGCCTGTGATTTTTACGATTCCATTTGTAAGAGAAGTATGAAAAAAATAATTATAGACCCTCACAATTGTTCCAGAGAGGAACTGGAGGAACTCAAAGAATACCTTGACGAAAAATGCTGGGATTGGAAAGAAGAAGAGCCAGAGCCAGAGGAAAGTGAGAAGGACAGCAAGATAGCTTATATTAAGCGTGTGATTGCTGACTGGGGTTCAACCACAACTGCCGAATTGGAGGCAGAGGGTTCTCCTGTAATTAGTTCAATTGGAAACCACCCAAACACCAGCGTTCTTGTTGAAACTTTTTATTCTAATGGAGTAGAAGCTGTTTCTTATGTTGATGAAATGGAAACAGGCTCAAACACTATTGCATACGAAGACCTCAGCGATGATGTGATTGATGAGATTTACATTCTCATTGAGAGATATGAGGCAGACCAAGTTCAAACTCAAAAAAGAATTTCTAATTAATTTGTGATTTTTACGATTCCATTTGTAAGAGTTACCTAAAGATACTCTGACGGATACAAGGAGAAAAATACAAGGCAAAGAAATAATGGAGACCAAGAAGGTCGGAAAAAAAGCCTCTGTGATTTTTACGATTTGATTTGTAAGAGCAATGTAAAACGGGAATAGTCCCACAGAACCAAAAAAAGAAAGAAGAATGAAAAAAATGTTTGGAGTTTTGTCGTTCATTGCGATTTTAACGGTTAGCTTCACCGCACAAGCAAGCCCCTCGGTCAACGGTGACCCGCCAACTGTCGTCTTCGATATTGGCTTCGAGCCTCCGATGGTGATGGATGTGGTGATTGTGCCGATGAAAATTGAAGTGTTGAACGTAGCGGAGTTCTCCGTGAATTGCAACGAGGCGAAGGAGGACTTAAGTTTTGTCTTGGGCAATGATTATACGGTCACAGTTGAGGTCTTCTCCGATTTGCCGAGTGATTATGGCTCACGAAGTTCAACCGATACACATTATAATTTTAATTGCTCCGAAACCATTACTCCGTACTTCGATGCACATGAACCAGTCGGGTGGTGCAACACAAATAAATTGACCTAAAAGAAATATTCCTGAAAGCCCACTTCTTAAGAGAGGTGGGCTTTTTTCTATTTATAGAGAGCAGTTGTTTTTGTAGCGCTGTGATTTTTACGATTTGATTTGTAAGACTTATATCAGGACCCAATCGAGGGCCGTAGTACTTTGAAATTTTAATACAATGCATAGGTCCATAACATGCTGATTGACAGCTGTCTATGGGCCATCTTTCAGCTGCATGCATAGGGTCCCTAAGAGGGGTTTTTAGGTCCATGCAGCGCTCTAAAATGCATGCTGCAAGCGAAGGGCCTTAAGGGGTTTTGGTCCGTTAACTTTCAGCTGCAAGACAGAGCGGTCCGCATGCTGAAACATTGTATACTTCCATACGCAAGCAACAAACATGCAGCGTATTACTTGAGGACCCTTAAGGGGTTTTGGGTCCTCTTAAAAATTGGGCCAGCGCTATTAAGGGGTTTTTAGCAGCTGGCCCTTTTTTTTGTTCCGTGATTTTTACGATTTCATTTGTAAGAGTAATATAAAAATTCAAATAAATGGCAGGACATTTAGAAGTAGCGAAAGCGAACCAAACAGGACTTATTCTGAAAGTTCAGAATTTCGTTAACTCTATGAATTTAGAGAACATGGCTTCTTTTAGTCGATATGAAATTGACGGGCGTACTTGGATGAAGCTTACTGACAGATTAGAGTATAACGATGAGTATGTTCTCACTTTGTCACCTTGGACATTCAGATTTGATGACGGTGAAGTATGTGAGGGTGCAATTGCAGAAATTCACTTAGCTGATGACATGAGCATTAACAAGATTTACATGGTCATGTGATTTTTACGATTCGATTTGTAAGATTGAACAGTTGTTAGAAATATATGGAGAAAACTTTAAAAGAAAGAGTTATTGAAGAACTTGAAGAATTAAGAAGTGATTTTGGTGACGAGGAAGTTGACAACACACTTGAGGTTGTAAACTCTCTGAAAGATGATTTTTCTGATATGGGAAAATGGGATGAAGCACTTATTACAAGATTAGTTCAAAATAATGAGCTGTTGGAAGAAATTAACTCGATACGAGAAGATTCTAAATTTGATGATAGTTGTGATTTTTGAAATTCCAGTTATGTCAATTATGACATACTCACTGAGAAGGTGTGATTTTTACGATTTCATTTGTAAGAGTGTTGTAAGTGCCACAAGCGATACGGGTTCGTTTTCTCAAGGAAACGCAGAGGGTGGACTCCAACCTGCCTTATATTTTCGTTCGTCAAGTTGGTCTTGTGATTTTTACGATTCGATTTGTAAGAGTAATGTAACCAAACAAAACAACCATGTTCAACTTTGTATCAGATATTGACGGACTTTCAGTAGAGTGGGAAAATGAGATGGGAAGATACTGGCAGTCTTTTTCTTCTGAGGAAGAAATGAGAGAGGCACTTCGCAAGAACGAAGAGTTCAACAACCTTCCTGAGAACAAAGCCCTCATTGAGCAAATGGAGGAGGAAGACAACTTGTGGCGTGCAAAGTGTACGTTGGAGTATGACTTCGGATTCGACTACTTCACCGAGAATAACATTCGCATGGAATTTGCACCAGTGGTGCAATACATGAAGCGATATGGACAAGCAGCCGTTGACTTCATTGCAAAGCTTGTGATTGAACACAACAAGCGTGTATTGAAAACTCAGTACGCACCGAAGCCAGCAATGAACACAATTGCAGACTTCCTGTGATTTTTACGAATTCATTTGTAAGAGTTAAGTAACCAAAAGCAACAAAGCTATGCTAACAGCAAACTACCTTACCGAAAATAAATTACCAGTTGACCACGAGCTGACTGAGAATGACAAGAAGGCAATTCTCAAGGAGAATGAAGGCAAGAATTACAGCTACCTTTGCCTTATGCAGGAAATGTTTCGATACAAAGGTACAACCGTTCAGAGTTTACTTCATGGTTGGAGCGGTGTTCAGCTTGTGCAAATTCCTGAAGGATATAAGAAAGTAAAACGCTAACCATGAGAAAGGCGTTCTTAAAGTGGCTAAGGAGCGATAATGTAATTAAGTCTCCCCAGGGATACCGCTGCCAGTGTATGCAGTATACAAAGGCATTCTCCCTTCTGGGAATTTACAGATACTTCATTAAGGAGTACGGTGAACCCTACCTGTGATTTTTACGATTCCATTTGTAAGAGTGTTGTAACCAAAAATATATTATGGCAATTGATATTACAAAAGACTTTTCTAAGAAATTAGGATTTGCTGCTGCCAAGAGATTGGTAATACAACTTCTAATTATGAATGAAGTGAAGCCAGCTCACTTGGATATTTACAACGTTCAAGGAAAAGGAAAACAGATTTTTCTTGCTTATGGAGAATTAAGTATTCTTAAGTGGAAATACGATGGCATTAATAAAGTGCTTCATGTTGAGTACACCGATGGTAGACCAAAGCCAGAAGAAAAAACTAAGCCAGAATTTTTCATTGTGTGGATTGAAGGACTTTCACCTAAGACTGGTGAAAAGATTCTCTCCCTTGACCGAAACAACCACGAGTACACAACAAGCATGACAAAAGCTATGCGAGTTAAACTTGAGGATATTGACGTTGTTAAGCGTCTCCTAAAGGAACAAGGAGTTGCAGACTGGGCTATTAATGGAGGAAACACCTTTTGCCGAGTTAACTATGCACCGAAGGGAACATTGTTCACTCCCTGATTCGCAATTTGCGAATTGCGAATTCTCTCTTTGTGATTTTTACGATTCCATTTGTAAGAGTATTGTAACCAAAAAAAAATATAAGCAACATGGCACTTAAACCAATGACCGAAGGAGAAAAGAACCGCATACTGCGTAATATTGGACTTATGTTCAAGGCAAAGAACATTGAACTTCTTGACAAGTACGGATACAATTTCCTGTACCTTGCAAGTGGATTCATTGCTCACTATAACCTTGGAGGATTCATTGAATACTACGGAAGCACTGAGGAACTTGCTCAGGATATTCTGCGCAACAAGTCAAACAACCAGTGGGATAATTTCCACAAGGGTGAAAAAGACTATGAGTACATGATGCAGAAGAAGGAAATTTACAACACAATTTGTGAATTCGCACAAGGTAAATTCAAAAACATTCCTGCCGAGAAAGACGTGTATAAGCCACCGACAATTAAGTCAATGTTCGATGAGGAACCAGTGTGGAGAAAAAACATTACAAAGGCATACAGTGACCACCTGAAGTTCGGAAACTACTTCAACGCAACCGACCCGCAGCGTGTTACTGACCTTGTAGATATTACAATGGCATACAACAGCAAAGTGGTGAATGGAATTGGTGAAGAAGCAATGAAGGATTCTGAATTTCTCAACAAAGAATTCACCTTTGACAGCGGAAACACTGGTACACCCGAAAGCCTCTTAAATTGCTACCGTGATGAAATTTGGGTAATTTTCAACCACTTCTCAGGACGTGCATTCGAACTGGGAATTGAAGACCCACTTGAAGAAGTTGAGGAGGACGGTGAATAACCGTCTTCTCCCTTTTGTATAAATTTAGAATTCTCCCTGTGATTTTTACGAAACCATTTGTAAGATAGTTATGGAAAAACCAACAATAACATTCATTGAGAAAAAGAATAAAGGCGTAGTCACAGCAACTTTTTGCAAGGAACTTGAGAAGGTATTAAGTTACTGGCAAGGAATAGGAACTGTTAGAAAGTTCAAAGACAAACTATTCATTCAAAATGTGTCCTTTCCCTATACAATTGAATTAATGATTAAATGGAAGATTCCATTTAAGATTGTAACTGAACTGTGATTTTTACGATTCCATTTGTAAGAGACTTATAAACTAAGCAACTATGGATTTATTTGAATGTCCTGAGAAACTTCCTGATAGCGTACAAGCCATTCTTAATAAGTATGGTGAGGATTGGGATGACACATACGAGAACTGCCGAAATATGCTCTTAGAGATGGAAGCAGTTGGATACACATTCGACTACTACCTTGATGCTTGTCCTTACGACCTGAGACGCATTGTTAAGAAGGGTGAGAAGTACCGCCTCGATGAGTTAGCTACATTCTATACTGAGAGAGGCTGCAACATTCCTGAATACTCATTAAACGATAATGGAGACAATGTTTCCATTCAACATAAGACTGACCCCCACTCAAGCATTTTACTCAAGCTAATTGAGATGAAAGACGGAGTTAAGACATACGAGTGTATTCATACCGATGTGGATGTTGAAGTTGAGGGTTAATTCTCCCTTTGTGATTTTTACGATTCCATTTGTAAGATACTTATAAACCAGGTGAAATGATAAAAGAACTTTTTAATAAACTTGATGCAGTTGAAATTAAGATTGCTGCAAAGAAAAAGAAAATTGAGCGTGCCGAGAAGTCTCTGAGAAATTTAGAGAAAAAGAGTAGCTGGATTTCTGCGATTCTCATTCCAATTGCTAACGCAATTATGCAGAAGGAGGGATTCTTCAAGTTTCAGACAATGGGGCCATTCGGACTTACCTCTGAGACAAGCATTTGGTTCTGGAAAACAGAGAAGGACTATTTGGCATACAAGAACAATGAGGAAGACAGTTTAAAGCCACTTATTTCAATTCAGTTCAGACCAAGAGGGCAAAGAGATGAGAACGATGTTTACCGAATGAGACTTGTTGTTACAACTCACAAGAAGGTTGAACACTACCCAGTAGGAAGCATTGGTGAACTTAACGGATTTGGCAAAGAAGAAATTGATATTACTGAATGGGACTTGGATAAGTTAATTCAGTTCATGTACGAACAAAATAAAAAAGAGGAGCAGTAATGCTCCTTTTGTGATTTTTACGAAACCATTTGTAAGAGAGTTATGGGATATAAGACAATAAGCGAGAGATTTGTTGAAGGACTTAGCAAAGAACTCATTCAGATTGGTGCAAAGGAAACCACCTCAAAGTTAATTTCTCCTAACAGAGAATTCGAGTTAGATACAATTGTCGGCAAATTGACCATTATGGTCGATGCAAGTGTTGACAACACATTTGCAATGTTCACTCGCTTTGAGAATGTTGAAGAGGCAAAGAAGATATTCAACTGCAACCCTCACTCAGGAAAATACAACTCATTTGTCGGCAGACGCAAGGGTGTAACTCCTGAAATGGCAATAAAAGATTTGATGCTTGTCATTAATTACACACAGCCAAAGAAAGTTGAATTTGATGACATTGAAGTTGGAAAGACATATATGAAAATAAGTCACCAGTTCAACAACGCAAAGAACCGCATTACTTGTGTGTCGGATGACGATACAGGTCTTAAGAGACCTATTAAGTACTTCTGCTTCACAGACCGAATTTCAAAAGTTCCTACGCAAAAAGAATTCATTGCTGCATTAAGTGATGATGCCACAACGATTCCGAGAAACCCAACAAAGGTACAATATGACAAGGCAATGAGAGCCTTAGAAATTCGCAGAAATACATTTGCTATGTGGGATTTTGAAGTTAAAGGAACTGAGGGATTTGCACCGTCAACCTCGATTCTCTCCCTGTGATTTTTGACTGGACACAAAAAGTTTGTGTCCAGTTGTGATTTTTACGATTCCATTTGTAAGAGTGTTATATGAGCAAAGAAACATACCATATTCGGATTGAAGTTCAGGATTCAAAAGGAAAATTCCTGAAAGATAAAAACGGAATTAAACGTACAGATATTAGTGCCGAACTTTCTTTTGACAAGAATGGTCAATACTTAGAGGGGATTAAAGGCGCTCTTAAGAGCCACATGATTCAAATGGGAAAGACAGTTATGACTTGGATTCCCGAAGGGTCGATTGTTTCCGTAGAAGCTTCTGTTAAAAATAACATTTCAGATACTTATATGGTGATGTACTCTTATTACGCAAACGAAGACCGATTCATTAACCACTAATAAAAAAGTACTATGAAAATTGTAAACGATTTTTTTAATAAGCTTTGCGGAGAATTGGACAAGACTTATTTCCCTGAAGTAAAATACTACAGAGATAATGAGAATACCACAAAGATTCACTATACAGCTGAACTATTCAACAACGGCTGTTTGACGTACCCTGAGCTGATTAAAAGAATTTCAAAAGCCACAAAGGATACAAAAGAAAACATTCACAAGATTGTTTCCAAGTACATTGAAAACTTTGATGGCTATGTGTACAAGCCCACAACCCTTGATGAGCTGAGAAAGAAAGCTGAGAAGGCTTATGAAAAAAATGGTCAGCAAGGAGTTTATAGCTTGGCGAAAAAACACAGCGACTTTATTGTTGGCTGGGGTCATTGCAAAGCTTGTGATTGCGAAAGTCCAGCTATTGCAGAGAAAGAGTGCTTGGTGTGTGGACAACCAGTTGACTTGAAATAAATTCTAACTTTATAAAACACGACCTATGAAAAGTATTTTTGCAGAAATTCGCTCCGATTACACGGATGAAAACGGAGTTACACACCTTGACGGATACAAGACTGAGGATGAAGATGAGGGCGGTGTTACAATTTGCTTCATTGTAAAAGGCGAAGTCTATTGGCGTGACCCAGACTACCAATTTGACCCGATGGTTAAGGAGGTTGTTGCTGAAGTTAAAAAACTGCACGCAGAAAAACTTGAGGAGCTGAAAAAAGAAATTAAGGAGGCTGTGACCTCGGTTGTGTATAACGGTGACGCAAAGCCTCGCCCTGAGTTTACCAACGGTTCTCCCCTTGAGGTTAAGCTCTCCCTTATTAATGAAGGGGTGGAGAAAATTGTAAAGCTCCTGTGATTTTTACGAATTGATTTGTAAGGTAAGTAGAAGTTTAAATTTAAAATAAAAATTATGGAAATTTTAGTTTTTGTCTCGATATTAACAATTGCAGTTTCAATTGTTATGATTGTAAAGTTCTTTCAAGCCACCGAAGACATTAAAAAAATAAGAAAAAGTGTTTGTGTTGAAGTAAAAGAGATGTCAATTAAAACAGAAGATTCTGTCAATGACCCAAAAGTTCTTTCTGAGTTAATAGAAAAAATTAATTCTAAAAAACAAAATGAAGAAATTGTTGAAGCAAGTTCGTTTATACAACCAGAAATTAGTGAAGGAGAAAAAATTGTTGGAATGGGTGTAATAATTATTTCCGTATTTTTATTAATTATAATGGTATCCTTTGCTATTGCTTCTTCTCATTAAAAAGAAGAATTGATAAGAGAAAAAAATAAAATGGAAAATGGATATTAAAAAACAAAGCCCCCAATTGCTGGGGGCTTTTGTATTCCTGACGGGGCTCGAACTAATTTCCTTTTTTAATGTCTCTATTTATTTTGGAACAAAGAGGCTGAAGATTAGTGTAATGATTTAGTTTAATCAACTCATTTTCATTTGTGGCTGTGTTAATTGGAATTATATGGTCAATATCCCAACCAAAATTAAATTCTCCATTATATTTTCCATAATTATCCCAGGTCATCCACAATTCAAATTTAGATTCCAAATGTAGTTTAAACTCTTTAAATGAACAACCTAATATCTCCCTACTCTTTCCAGATTTAGAAAAACCTTGTCTTCTAAAACTATTTCTAAGCATTGTCCCTAAATTTCTACCCAGTTTAAATAAATCATCATTGTTAGCTCTATTTCTCGTATACTTCCTGTGTTGTTCTTTTATTTTTTCTCTATTATTTTGCTTATAGGTTTTTATTTTATCTACATTTTCTTTTCTGTAAACTTTTTTATAATTAGATGTGCAAAGTTTACAAATAGATTTAAACCCATCTTTGGAAGCAGACTTTTTATGAAAATCATCAAATGACTTTATTTCTTTACAATTTCCACATTGTTTATTCATAGTCACCCGTAGGGGAGTTGAACCCCTCATTCTGCCTTGAAAGGGCAGCGTCTTAACCGATTGACCAACGGGCGTTGGTACTCAGTACGGGATTCGAACCCGTGTTCAGATTTTTCTGAAACATCCTTGAAAGGGATGCGACATAAACCACTCGTCCAACTGAGCACAAAAAAGGGGAATAACTTTTCAGCTATTCCCCTTTAAATGTTTTAAATATTAAAATTTATAACACAGAGTGATAGCCAGAAGCTTTTTGCTCCTCACGTTCAGTTACCTCTATGTTAACAAATGTATTCATTTTCTTTTTAGTTTCTTTGTTGCGGGGGCAGGACTCGAACCTGCGACCTTCAGGTTATGAGCCTGACGAGCTACCAACTGCTCTACCCCGCTGTGTATAAATATACGCAAATTTATAAAACTTGTTACACAAATGCAAGTATTTTTTGTGATTTTTACGAAACTATTTGTAAGAGCCTTATGAAAAAGGGAAATTTATTAACGATAACAGGCAACTTCTGGCACTTCCACCCGATTGGAACTGGAACTATATTTACCTACCACACCGTTAGTAAGATTATTCAAATTACCTGCAATGCAACGGGCAGAATGATTAATACGGTTGACAAGACCCGTGAGGGCGGATACGACACGCCTGAACAATTTAAGAAGGCTTGCTCGGAGATTTACCTTCTCATGATTGACCAAGACCATGTTTCTATGGACTTAAATTTCTACGAACACCCAACCTATATTGGTAACAGCATGATTGAAATTGACTTTAATATACTTAAGAACTAACTTGTGATTTTTACGATTCCATTTGTAAGAACATTAAATAACACAAAAAACACGACTTATGGCAAAGAAAAAAGTAAACACACTGGAACTATTCAAAGAAAAAGTTGAAGCACTCCTTTTAAAGCGTCATGGAATTACCATTGGTGATTGCACCGATGACGACCAACTCGAAGTAGAATTCGAAGACGGGGCAAGACCTGAAGATTTTGTAGAGTTTATTGCCGATAAGTACGACCTTGACAGGATTGACCAATTTCCTTTGGTATAGCCTGTGATTTTTACGATTCCATTTGTAAGAGCCTTATAACACGAAAAAACACGACCTATGAATTTAAAATTAAAAGAGAACTCCTCAACAGTTCTGTTGAAGGTGTATGACGATGACAATGACTTCGTAAGATGTAACTATGCCATTGTTAAAATTACCAAAGAATTTTTGGAAACCATTACCAAGCTCAGAAAGGGGCGTGATGCAATGGGATGCCATGAAGTAAGTGACTTCAACTACTCTTGTGTCTTCTTGAACCAAGATGAACTTGATGAAGGTGAGCAAGTGTCGGAGGAAATGCTTGAGGAACTTGAGGATTTCACAAAGAACAATAAGGGTTCTTGGCAGATTGAGCCAGTTGACATGAAGAGCCTTCCTAAACTTAGAACTGACGGTGACCAAGTTCACGTAAGTGATTTCGGAATTAAGTTTTCCTCTTGTGGAAAACACTCAGGAGTTAACTTCGATACCGAGAAAATTTCTTGGGAAGAAATTGATAAAATGATTGTGGAGCTATAAGCTCTGCAATCATTGTGATTTTTACGATTTGATTTGTAAGAATTATATAACACGAAAAAACACGACATGAAAAAAATTAATGAAGACGAGTTTGGAGAATTATTCAAACCTCAACAGAACCACCTTGACGACAACGCTTCGTTTAACGGTTGGATGTATGAAACGTATGGCGAAGAAGTAGATTACGTTTTCAACCTCGCTAAGACCACAAAGAGAGTTTGGACAATTATAGAAGGCGATGATGATACGCTATTCTACTCTGCAGGTTTTCACTACGTAAACCGACTTGGATTTATTGTAACCGAAGTTGAGTGGGAAACTGGAACTGAAGAGGTTCAACTTGATACTGATTTCTAACTTTATAAAAAACACGACCTATGAAAAAAGATGTTGCACTTGAAGTTATTCGCATAGCACTTGCAGGATACATTGAGAATTGTTCTGGAGAAGGCACTGAGGAAACACTGGAAATTGAGGAGGCTTGGAAAGTTATTAACAAGCCTAAGAAAACAACTAAGAAAAAATAATAACCCGATTTAACAACAAGAGCTCCGACAAGGGGCTCTTGTGATTTTTACGATTTCGTTTGTAAGAGAACAAAAATTAACTATGTACAAAATATATTTATTCCCAAGTAATAAAAACTTTTTTCCTCACATTTGGAAAGAGGGTGGCGAGATGACATTGAATTCTGCAGAATTTCAAGCGGAACAAATTCGCAAAAACATGAAGAAAGAATATACCAAGGTCTTAGTTATTCCTACAAATTTAAAGTCTGAAATTTTTAGCTCTGATAACAAAGAATGGTATTTGATTGTGCGCAGAACATTTGAGGCGACAAAGTTTCCAAAAGGTTCTCCCCAAAGAGCAAAGCTTAATGAAAATACAATGACCTCTGAATATATGACAAGTTATAAGTGGTCGATTATGGGTCATAACTTTTCAACAACAGCTAAAACTCTTAAGGAGGCAAGTGAAAAAGTGAAAGGCTACCTTAAATAATTCAATTGTGATTTTTACGATTTCGTTTGTAAGAGCTGAGTAACCAAAAACATTTAGCAATATGAACGAATTCGAAAAGTGGGACAATGAAATTCTGACAAAGGTAGGCTTCAACCCAGAAGAGTTAACCCAGAACCAAAAGGATGTTATTCTTGAGCCAGTGAATGCTCCAGAGAACTATATGTGTGACGGAGAGATTACCTCAGCACAAGCTCTGGTAAGATATAAGCGCAGACTTGCTGAGAGTGGTCTTACCCAAAGTCAAGTAAGGCAAGCTGTAAAAAACATTATTGGATGAGTGAGCAGGAAAAAAAGGAGTTCGATGAGCTGAAGCATATAAGAGCCGAGCGTGGCTTCTGGCTTCCTCAAGAGGAACAAAGATACTATGAGCTATTTGACATCAATGCTGCAGCTTTTACCCGAAAGATGAAAGCACTTGATTTAGTTCACAGGCAGATGGAACAAAATTGACCGCTGTGATTTTTACGATTTGATTTGTAAGAGTAATATAATTTAAAACCCCACGTATGAAAAACCTCAAAGAGGAACTTACCCAGTTCCAGGAAATGCTTCGCACCAATGCGAGCGCAGATTGGTCTGAGAACGACCCAAAGACAGAATTCTCTGTTCTTTCCGAAAAGCTACAAACTATTATTAAAACAATTCCAAGTGAGCGTCAAGAAACGTGCAACCGTCTTGAAGATTTCATTTGTGAAGATGAAGACAGGTATGCAACCACAGAAGAGGCATTGCAGTTGCTTGAGAAACAAGCGGACATTGATGGCTCTGTGATGGCTGACGACATTGTATTGATGTGGGAGAAAGTTGAGTACGAATTCACTGTTGACCAACTTCTTGAGCAAATTAACCTATAATTATTAACCCCAAATAAACCCCGTAAGATGAAATACTTTATTTTAAAAATTTTCGAAAGAAATGGAGAGCGTGAGTACACTCACAAAGTGTTAACCCAAATGCCAAAAAATGCAGAATTAAGCCCAGAGGAATTTCTTGAGGAAACTGCAAGAACTTTTTATGAAGAGTCAGAAGAAAAAGATGGTGATTATTGGTGGCACTTTGGTGAACTTGTTACAAGAGGTGATAGCATTACCGAAGTAACCAAAAAAGAATACGACATTCTAAAAAAATATATGTATTAAAAGAACCCTGTGAACGAGGGTAGTTCAGGAAACAAAGTTCTAAGTGGCAAATTAGACAGAGATGCCAAGAAGTATATTCCTTGCGGTGCGGACTTGTCCGAATATAGCCCACAAAATATAGCTTAGAACTTGTTTCTTTTTTATTGTGATTTTTACGATTCCATTTGTAAGATAATTATTAAAACCCCAATGTAATGACAAAGATTTCAAGAATAGAGGCTATTCAAGCCCTGAAGAAAAAATTCTTTAACACCAACCCTGAGAGTTGGTCACAAAATTCAAACACAGAATTGTCCGAGTGGTATGCAGAACACATTCTGCAGGATACCAGCAAGGCAATTAAAGTTGTTGACAATTTCTTTTACTTCTTTGATTCCATTAAGTACAGAGGAATTAAGTACCCAACCCGAACACTTACAGTGACCTCAGATGATACTGGTGAGCAAACTTACACCATTGCAGATGAAACTCTATTCAATGCAATTTCTGAGGACGATAAGTACCTTGACGGTGGAACAGCAGAACACAGCATTGATGAAATGATTTACTTCTACGTAGAGGAGGGATGCCTTGAACTACCAGCAGAAGAAATTTGCAAGGACTGTCTTGATGAAGAATTTGAATTTGTTTCCGAATAACTAAAAACCCCAGATATGCAAGAGCTAAAAATTAATGCAACAACCGTGCAAGTCAACCAGCAAGTGCTGGAACAAAGAATGATTACCGACATTAAAGAAATGGACATGGACAGCTTGAAGAACCTATTCGAGTTTATGTACCCTGTCAAAGTTGAAGACGTTGAAGGAATGGAAGGTGAGGAAGTTCATGTAACAGTTGACCACCAGAACGCACCTGGCATGAGCCTTGAGGACATTTTCTAAGCTTTGTGATTTTTACGATTAGATTTGTAAGAGACTTATAAAACCCCACGTATGAAAATTAAAAAGAAAGGCAACTTCTTTGTTGCACACCGTGATGCCACTGATACCAACTTAGACCCAAGAATTAAAGTTGGAGACAGCCTCGGCAAAATTTCAATTGAGACAGGTAAGTTCGTAGGAAACACAGCTTGTCTTATTGCACTCACAGAAAAACATGAAGAGTATGTTCAGAAACTCGTTGACGAAGTTACTGAGCAAGTGAAAGCAGATATGCTTCATGGTGATGTAACAGTCCTTGATGAAATTCTCAAGCACGTACCAATTCAAGTTTTAATTCACAGCCTTCCCGAAGAACGTTGGAAAGAATTTAAGTAACCATTGGGGCTACCAAGCCCCGAATCTTTATTAACCCCTAAAAACAAACCCCATGGGAACATTTGGAGCTGGTACAGCAACTATTTACCTTGAGAGTAAAAAGGATGCAAAGAAAGTAAGTAAAATGATTGACAACATTGAGGAGAGAACCAAGAAGCGTCTTGGAGTTGAGATTGCATACTTCGAGTTCTATGACAAAAAAGTTGCAGACACAACTGTTGAGGTCAAAAATAGCTCCAGCAGAATTCAAAACTGCGAGTGGCAAATTGACCAGCTCATTCTTGAGCTAAAGGAAATGGTTAAGAACAAGGAAATTTCTGCAGTTACAGAATTTACAGCAGATGTGATGATGGAGAGCCAGAGCTGGTATATGCAGAATGATGAATTTAATGAGGGCGAGTAAGCCCTCTTTTTTCATTTGTGATTTTTACGATTCCACTTGTAAGAGAATTATAATTTTAGAAACAATGACACAACAAAAATTACCGCTATTCGATTCTGAAGTTGTTGAGAAACACTTTGAGTTGTCCTTCAAGTCAAAGACTAAGGAGCAGTTCGGACACAAGCTTGTTTCTCGCTCTGTGTATATTCGCAGAGGTCAAGCAGGAAAAGTTGACAAGGGCTTTCAAGTTCCAAATGATAAGGACTATACATTCATTTCGATTTGTGGTCTGAATTTTCTTGGACAACCGTCAGACCCTGAGTTCCGTTTCTTAACCAACAACGATGGTTTCTCTTGCAATGTAGATATTCTCATGCCTGAACTTAACAGTCTCTCTAAGGAACGCCTGATTGAATTCGTTGAGAATGTTATTCAGCGCACCATTAATGGAGAGTTCGAGTGGGATACAATTCACAGAAAAAAAGTTTATAACGCAAAATATGCAGCTTAACATTAACATTTCCGATGAAGCAATTCAACTGCTGAAGGACATTGCCGAGAAAGGCTATGCCGAGTACCGTGATACGGAACATGAAACTCTTGAAGACTTTCTTAAGTCAGACAAGCACCTTGTTCACGGTAGAACCAAGGAACATTTCCTTGCAAGAAACTTTGGAGGTACATACCACCTTATTGGTGAACTCTCAAGGCACAACCTTGTTGATACTGATGAAATGTCATGGCACCCAACTTACATATTGACAGAGGTTGGAAAACAAATTTTGGAGCAGATAAAATAATTCTGCTCCTGCTTGTGATTTTTACGATTCCATTTGTAAGAGTGTTGTCGGTGAGAGATTCGAGACAGGCCCCCAGTGAAATAGAAGGGTGATAGGAGCGGTTCTAAGTGAACCTGCACTTAAGTGAACTACTCCTAAAATTTTTCTTTTTCGGCAAATTGCTCTTGTGATTTTTACGATTTGATTTGTAAGAGCTATGTAACCAAAAACAAAAACACTTATGAACTTTACAGCTCCAAAAGAACTACTTACTACAAAGAACGTTAAGACCGTTAAAGGTGAGAAGTATGGTTGGAAGACCTTCATTCTATATATGGCACCGTTCACTCAGAACTTCAAGGGTCACAATGTTTGTCCGCAGGCTTCCAAGGGTTGTGCTGAGGCGTGCCTGTTTGGTTCTGGCTTTGGTGGAATGTTCACCTCAGTGGAGCAAGCAAGGGTGAATAAGACAAACTATTTCCTTGCAGACCGTAAAGGTTTCCTCATGCAATTGTATAGTGAAATTTCTGCAATTGTTAAGAACTATAAGAACAAGAAGGAAAAGGTATGCATTCGCTTGAATGGTACAAGTGATATTTCCTGGGAGAAATTTAAGGTGATTGACGGAAAGTCGCTCATGGAATTATTCCCAGACGTTCAATTCTATGACTACACAAAGAACTACCTTCGCTTTAACTCTGTTATGCCAGCGAACTACCACCTTACATTCAGCAGAAGTGAAGTGAATGAAGAGCAAGTTGACCGCATTCTGGCAATGGGTCATAGCGTCTCAGTTGTATTTGACGAACTGCCTGAGACTTACAAGGGGTATACCGTTATTAATGGTGACCTCTCTGACCTTCGCTTCGAAGATAAGAAAAATGTTGTTGTCGGACTTAAGTACAAAAAGCTTACAGGACGTGGAGCAAATAACCAAAAGGTATTTGATTCTGGATTTGGTTTAAGAAAGTCAGAACTTGAAGCTATGGGAGTGGCAGCTTAGCCTCTCCCTTTTTTAAGGTCTCTATTTATTTTAGAACAAAGTGGTTGAAAGTTCGTATAGTGATTTAACTTAAATACTTCTCCCTCTGTTGTTGCAGAAGATATTGGAATGATATGGTCAATATCCCAACCAAAATTAAATTCACCATTATATAGCCCTTTATTATCCCAAGACATCCAAGACTCAAATTTAGATTCGAGATATGTTTTAAATTCATCAAACGAACAGCCAAGTATTTCTTGAGTTTTTGATTTTTTTGTATAACCTTTCCCTTTTATAGATATACTAATATTTCTTCTAATTGAGTATATTAGTTTATATAATGGGTCATTTTTAATTCTATTTTTCTCGTACTCTAATTTTCTTTTACTTATTTTTGACTTATTAGAAATATAATATTCATTGTTATATTTTTGTCTATCTTCCCTATTATCATGATAGTATTTTTGTCTATCTTCCCTATTATCATGATAGTATTTTAATTGATGTTCTTTTATGGTTTCTTTATTATTTTTATAATAATTCTGCATGTGTAATTTTCTACATGGCTTACATACATTTGTTTTATTTACAAATTCAGATGGCTCTCCCGAATTACCACATTTACTACAAATCTTAATTTCTGACATAATTATAATTTTATAATAAATAGTATAAAAAAATGACATTACAAATTCTCCCTTGTGATTTTTACGATTTGATTTGTAAGAGCAGTGTAACCAACAAAATTAAAGACTATGTTTTTTTATCTTAAGCCTACAAGCTGGTCCCCAAAAGAAGAATTAATTTACGCCATTAAAGTTGGCGGTGAACTTCACCCATGCACTTACCAAAGTGATGCCAAAAAAGGAAAGTATGAGTCTTTCATTCGTGGCACTGGCTGGAAAAAGTCAAAGAAGGTCTACCAGGTTCCAGTCTACAAGGGAACAACCAAGGAAGAGTGGGAAGCATACCTCAACGAACACGGAAAGTATTGCCTGTTCTATTCTATTACTGGAAAGCAGCTGGGAGATGACGACTGTGTAATTTGGGGCGCAAAGCAAGAGTTTCATGTTGCCATTGGAGTTGGATATGAATACATGGCTAACTTCCTGACAAAGATAAATGCACTCAATGCAAAAATTCAAAAGATTGTTCTGGAGAAGCACAATGTAGATATTTTCTCTGACAGAATGCAGTGGAACGGTGGAAAGCCTACCGATGACGGTTGGATTATTTCACAAGGAAACCTATTCGTTGTTAAGCCTTGCTACAGTCTCATGGCTTACTTCCTGACAAAGCCTCACATTGACCCTATAGTTGACGACCAAAAGCTATGGAAACACTTTGTAAGCATTGTTGGAGCAAAGAACATAGATGAGGGTGAACACAAGGAGAAGGAGTTCCCTGTCTCAGTAAGAGACCGACTAACATACTTATTCAGCAAAGAAGTTTCCGATGAGTACGCAGCAATAATGAAGGAGTTCCCTCTTGGATAAGTCTCCCTGTGATTTTTACGATTCCGTTTGTAAGAGATAAAAAAATTAAGCATATGGCAGTAAAAGGTTTTAAGCCACTCGAAGAAAATTTCTTCAATGGCAGGCAGTCAAAAAATTACACAGGCTTGTTCGGATACAAGAAGGAGAAGCTACGTGTTTCAATTGAAGCAGACAGTTACAACTTTCAATGCAGGGCAAAGATTGAAATTTATGAGCCTGAGAATAAAGCGTGGAACTTCTTGGAAAGCATTCCTTATGCGCTCATGAAGTCTGCAGGAATTCACCCTTATGGTGACTTTACAATGGTAGACAAGTCTAAATTTAGAATGGACATTGATACACTTTTGAACAAGGCAAAAATAATTCTATAAAAATTAAGTCTCCCTGTGATTTTTACGATTTCATTTGTAAGAGTATAAACCAATAAAAAAAAGAAGAATGAAAACAATTCAAAAAAGCGATTACTACAAAGTAGCAATTGATGCCATTGAGGTTGAAGAAGGCTTCAACGTTCGTGAAGACCTCAAGGGTGTTGATGAACTGGCAAAGTCAATTGCAACGGTCGGACAGAATACTCCGATTGAGGGCTACAAAGTCCGTGGCGAAGAGAAGTTCGTCCTGACCAAGGGTCACCGCAGACTTGCTGCAGTTAAACTTGCCAACGAGAAGTACATTGGAAAGCCAGGATACTTGGAGGAGCCAATTACCCACATGATTGTGATGGCTGGAAGCAGTGATGAGAAAGACCGTACCATTGGTATGCTCTTGGATGGCGAAGCCTCACAGCCACTTACCAACAAGGAAATGGTTCAGGGTATTAACCGCCTCATTGAGATGGGTGTTGAGCCAAAGGAGATTGTGCGCTCACTTGCCTTAACGAAGTCAACAGCACAAGCCTATAACTTGATTGCTGCAGCGAAAGCACCGAAGGCAGTTCAGAAAATGATTGACGAGGGCTTGATTTCGGTTGCAAAGGTGAACTCACTTCAGCGTTCGACAACTTCCGATAAGGAATTGATTGAGGCAGTTGAGGAATTCATTGACGAAAAGAAAGCCAATGAAGGAAAGCCGAAAGTGAAAGCCGAGAAGAAAGGTGAGTTGGCAATTCTTAAGGAAGCTATTGAATTGGCTGACAAAACAAGTTCAAAGGCACAATTGCTCAAGGCGATTGTTCGTAAACTTGAGAGCAAAGCTTCTGCAGAGGAAATTGCGAAGTTGCTTAAGTAAATGATATGCTCACGGATAGAGGAAGGAATAATTAACCTTCCTCTCCCTTGAGCAACCCGCCCCCTAATGCTCAGTTGGCAGAGCTACGGACTCTAACTCCGTGCGCCTCGGTTCGAATCCGAGTGGGGCGGCAAAAATAACCTTGTGATTTTTACGAAAAGATTTGTAAGAGTAATATGAAAAAACAAGACCCACATAAATTAACCTTTGATGAGGCTCTCTCCCTGATTGAGATTCACATGGAGGGCAAGAAAAAAAGAACTCACTCATTTGAAGGTGGATTAGGACTCATGGGATGTGACATGGACTTGACAACTGTTAAGAAGCAAATGAAAGATTCAGATGACATTCGTTTGTCTGGTCCGAATATGCACAGGATGGGTCATGGATTTGGATACTACCGTGAGGGTCGTGGATACCTCTTTATTAAGACCGACATGAACAAGGTAAAAGAATTGAATGAGAAAAGAAAACTTAAAGATATAATTTAATGAAACAATTACTTGAGGATTACCAAAGAAGACTGAAGACAGTCACTGATATGCTGGACAATTTCAAGTCTAACGGAAGTCATAACGACATTCGCAAGCATGAGCGCCTGACCACCAAGGCTTCAGAATACATAACGTTCATTTCGGAACTTGAGAGAGCAATTGCTGCCTCAGAACCAGCAAAGCCTTCAGCTGTTAAGGGAAGAAATGGTAGCTGGACAGTTCCTATTTGCCGAATAGGATACGGTCATAAGACATTTGTTGTTGAGGCTGTCAGTGAAGCAGAGGCAATTGAGAAGGCGATTGATGAGGCTGGTGACTGGGAATTCGGAGAAAAGAGTTCAGAGTACACCGCTCCCGATGGTGCAAGTAGAATGTAAATTTAGAAAACAAAACTACAGATATGAAAGTTTCAAGAATTGCAGCAGTTGCCTTGGCGGCACACCTATTCGAACTCGAAGTTGAGTCGATTGGTCAGAACCCAGAGTTCCACTTTGAATTCAATGGTTGGCTCGATAAATTCGGAGATGGGTGTCTTAAGCATGAAGACCAGCTGACCAGCAACCCAGAAAATAAATTCAACTCCCAGGCTATTGAGAAAATGGCTGATGAAATTCAAAAGGATTTCGAAACTGGATTCTGGAGCATTGGCTCTTGCGAGAGCAACTTGTACAACCACATGATGCCAACCCAGTACGGAGGATACATTACTGAGGCGCTGGGAAAACAACTTGCAATGCTTACAGGAGCTGGAATTCAAGAAGAGTTATTTGCCTAAATTTAGAAAAACACCTAAAAAACGATAAATTCGGCAAATTCTTCCTACCTTTGTTGGTATGAAGAGACCAAAGAAGCCGACACTAAGTGATATTAAGGAGAAAAAGTTCTCCGAGATTATAGGGGATTTGAGACATCTACCCCACAGGGAAATCATCCAGAGGGTTGATTCCAAGATGTTCTCTCTTGATGGCAACAGGGTTTATCACTATAGACCCGATGTGCTCGCTGGAGAAGAATACAAGAGATGTCTGGAGTTGTTTGAAAGAAGGTTACCCGATGAGTTTGGTCTTCCAACCATGGAGGCTACGATTACACTGCAGCAAAGATTGCAGATGATTGATAACGTAGTCTTCAACAAGGAGATGAATCACATAGAGGAGTTGCAGCAGATTGCAGTGGATACCATCCGCTCCCTGTTTGACATCCCTGAGCATGTGAAGATTCTCCCTGAGATAAGGAAGGACTTGGATGTGAATCCAGAAGACCAAGATGACTCTCCCGAACCCGTTCTCTCCCTTACACCAGAAGAGCAGCGGAGACTTTACCAGGAGATTCAGAAGCGCATCATATTAAATGGACTGGTCCATGGTGCAGCGATGCACATCTGGAAATCGGCCCACTACATCATCAAGGAAAAGATAGACCGTCTGGACCCGATGCTGATGGAGCTTTACGACAGATACACATCCTCCATAGGATGGCTTATCTGGCAGCTGTCTCCTGATGACGCACAAGATGCGATTGATGAAGGCAGCGCCTTGACCCAGGGATTTAATAGACTGGAGTTCGAAGAGGAAGGGGAACCTGAGTGTAACGTTCATTGTCATGCTGTCAATTTCCCAGTGCTCCTTCATGAGGTGACCAAGGGTGCCATGGATTACTTAATTACCAGAGGTATACCTAAGGACTACAGTGAGGAGATGCTCAAGTACTACTACGCCATTGCTGATAGTTATGAAAACGAAGTTTACCATTATTTAATGTCCCCTACTTTGTGGATACGTTTAATTACTTCAGTAAACTTAGATACACAACATCTCCCTCTTGTAATTATGAAATTATCTCAATTGTCTTATGATGAACTTTGTGATATTTTAATTCCAATGATTGATGATGTAAAGCAGGGAAGGGAAAAACTTTTAATGTATAAAATTATATAATGCCATTTTTAGTTTTCATAATTTTTATAGATATTTATAAATAAAAAATGCCAAAGAAATTAACTACCGAGGAATTTATTTCTAAATCTATAGAGATTCATGGAAATGTTTTTGACTATTCAAATGTAAAATACGAAAGTAATCAAAAGAAAGTGAAGATTGTTTGTTACGAACATGGAATGTTTGAACTTCCAGCTTGTAAGCACTTAAATGGTCGTGGATGTCCTTATTGCTCTGGATATAAATTATCCAATGATGATTTTATTAATAGAGCTAAAGATATTCATGGAGATAAATATGATTATTCTCAGGTTGAATATGGACAAATGCACAAAAAAGTGAAAATTATCTGCCCAATTCATGGAGCGTTTAATCAAACTCCAGATAGACATCTTGTTGGTGGATGTGATAAATGTGCAAGAGAAGAGTGGGGTCGAAATAAAACTCTTACTAACCAGGAATTTATAAAAAGGTCTAATTCTATTCATGAGTTTAAATATGATTACTCTCTTGTAAATTACAAACATGGACATGAAAAAGTTAAGATAATTTGTCATACACATGGAGTATTTGAACAATTACCAGTTAATCATTTATCTGGAAAGGGTTGTCAATCTTGTGGAGACTCAAAAGGTGAAAGAGAAATTAGAAAATGGTTAGATGAAAATAATATCAAATATGTTTCTCAGAAAAAATTTAAAGACTGTAGAAATATATTACCACTTCCATTTGACTTCTATTTACCAGACTATAATATTTGTATTGAATATGATGGAGAGCAACATTTTAAGCAAATTAAAAAGTTTGGAGGTAAAGTAGGTTACGAAATCAGAATTAATAATGATAAAATTAAAGATGATTTTTGTGAAAATAACAACATTACCTTGATTAGAATTAATTACAAAGAAGATATTGTTGTGAAACTTAAATCCAAAAATATCGTATAATAGCACATGGAGAGATTGATAAAGATGACAGAAGTTGCACCCGCACCTGATGTTAAACCACAGCCTAAGCCTGCGGTTAAGCCTGCAACGAAGCCAAGGAAAGATGACCCTTGGACAGTACCTGCACCAAAAATTAACCCAACGCCAAAGGCGTATACAAAATTTGATATGAATAAAATGCTGATAACTACAAAGAGTGACTTCAACAAGCTGAAGAAGATTGTGACTGCTGAGACTTTCTACAAGAAGTTCACTGTGTCCATGGATGTGGTTGCTCAGGTAACTGCTGAAGATGCCATGGAGAAACTCTATTTCGAAGACTCAAGAGTCGCTTCTGCAGCTGAAATTGCATTTCTTAAAAAACAAGGTCTATTATAATTTTAGAATTGAGCAAGCTACAAAAGATAGAGGCTGAAGACGTTGAAGCGGAAGACATCATATGGTTCAACGATAAGTGGAATTTTGTCGAGAAGGTAGACTTTAATATAAATGGTCAGGCGGTTATAACATTCGATGACAAAATCACTATTATGGTTAATCCAAAAAAGAAATTCGAACTGATGTGATTTTTACGATTCGGTTTGTAAGAGATGTATGGATAAGAAAGAAGAAAAATTACTTAAGCTTGAGCCAGGCAAATTTTACTGGGTTAAGTGTTTTCCTACTGATGAGTGGGAAGTTGCTGCCTACAGAGAAGACCTTACATTTCGATTCTGCAGTGGCGGAAGAAAAGAGGCAAAGTATGTTTATGAGTTTAAAGAAGAACCCATTCAACCACCTTTGTGATTTTTACGATTTGATTTGTAAGAGATAAAAATGAACCAATAAAAAAAAGAGAGAGATTATGGAAACTACAATTTCAAAACAAGCTACCGAAGATTTGCAATTCGTTGCTGTACTTCAAAATAAGAAAGCTACCAACAGAGAAAAGCAAAAAGCTTTTGAGCAACTTTACTCAAGACACCAACGTCAAGTTGGTCAATTCTTTCAGAAGGGCATTAAGGACGAAGAAACAATTGACGACCTTAAGATGATTACCTTCGAGAAAGTTCACATGAACATTGAGAAGTATGATTCGAAGTCTGGTGTATTCTCAACTTGGCTCTACTCCATTGCAAAGAATACATTGATTGACCACAAGCGTAAGGATAAGTTTGAGTTGCTTTCACTCGATGCTCTTGCAGGAAAGACCTCTGAGGAAAATGATGGAATGGAATTCCAAATTAAGTCTGATGCCTTAACACCTGAACAAGAATTGGTGCGTGAGCAGAACATTAAAGCTGTGAACGATGCAATTGAGAGCATTGAGAACGAAAAGATTCGTACTCTTATGAAGTACCGCCACATTGACCAATTGTCATTTGAGGAAATTGCCAAACTTGAGGGTGTAAGTGCTGACTGCTCAACCATTCGTGTAAACGCAATGCGTGGTCAGAAAATGCTCCAAGAGAAGTTGGCTAAAGTATAAAAGATACGGGTTCGCCTGAGCACAGGCGGGTGGAGTTCACACCATCGGAATTGTGAACACTGTTCCAATCCGTGAACACTTAAGCCCCAAGGAAATTAATCCTTGGGGTTTTTTATTTTTGTAGACTTGGACACATACTTGGACATTGTGTCCAACCTTGCTTAGAAGTTGTGATTTTTACGATTTCATTTGTAAGAGATGTATAACAAGGGGCTGACACTCGAAAGGTGGTAGGAGAGTGGACTCCATAATATGCGAAACTTTTTTGTATTTATAAATAAAAACAATTATGAATACAACTTATATTTATGCATTAATAGACCCAATTTCTAATGAGATTAGATATATTGGAAAATCAATCTCTCCAAATAAAAGGTATTATCAACATATAAATCCGAGAGGATTCACTCATAAAGATAATTGGATACGCAAACTGCTATCTAATAATTTGAAACCGATTATGAAAATATTAGAAGAGTGTAATGATTTCAATTGGAGTGAAAGAGAGTGTTTTTGGATTTCATCTTTTGAAAATTTAACAAATTCTACAGAAGGTGGTCAAGATGGCAGAATGTCTGAAAAAGTTAAGAAAAAATTAAAGATATTAAATTCAGGTAAAAATAATCCAAATTTTGGAAAAAAGGCTTCTAAAAAAACAAGAGAATTAATATCTAATAAACTGAAAGATAGAAATTTGTCAGAAGAGCATAAAAAAAGAATTGGAGGTAGTTTAAGTAAAAAGATTTCTATTAATGGAGTTAACTATGAAAGTCTCAGTGAAGCAAGTAGAAAACTCGGAATTACTACAGGAATTATATCTCACAGACTCAATAGTCATAATTACCCTGACTTTAAATATATAAATTAATTTATTTTTTTATTATAGGTTTATAGTGAAACATTTCTTTCTAAATTTCGTAAAAGAAAAAAAATAGATTTATTTTTTTTGCCATTCCAAACTTAGTTGTGATTTTTACGATTCGGTTTGTAAGAGCGATGTAACCAATTAAAAAACTAAACTTTATGAACAAGAAAAACGCATTCAGTTGGGACATTAACCAAACAGGTATTCTCGACATTAACGGTAAGCCTATTAAGGGCTACAAGGAGATTACCCGCAACGATGACGGCTCAAGCATTGCTGTCATGAAAGACTCATTCCACCCGATGACCACACAGCAATTCTCGGATGTAGCCAATGATGTGGCCCACCATGTTGGTGGCACTGTTAAGAGCTTCAATGACTGGGATACCACCGACAAAGAGAAGAACCTTGGTGCGGCCCGTCCAGTGATTACCTGTCAGATTGAGATTTCTGAGCCACTTGAGATTGCTGGCAGCAAGCTTGAGGGATTCTTGACACTGGGTGTTGGATTTGACGGAAGCCGCTCATTCTTCATTGGACATACCAATGAGTACTTGCGCTGCTCCAACCAGTTCGGACGCATTGTTGAGGACTTCACCAGCCGCCTGACAAAGAATAACATGGTCCGTGTTGAGGATATTGTTAAGCGCATTCAAACCTATAAGGACTACGAGCAGAAACTATACGAGAACTTCAAGAAGTTCCAGGAAGTGAAGATTTCTGAGGACCTTGTACAGGAGTGCATTGCTCGCCTTGTCGGAATGACAGCTGAGGAGCGTATGATGACCGAGGCTGAGCGTGAAGAGCACTTCACCACACAGCGCCTGAATAAGATTGACTCAATGCTTTCGTCAATTCGCTCAGAGATGGATGAACTTGGCCACAATGCATGGGGATTGTTCAACGGTGTGACACACTACACCACTCACGTGATGAAGGCAGCTGGAGATGGAAACTACAGCATGATGTTCGGAGCAAAGAATGAGGCAAACCAAGTTGCATACAACATGGGCCTTGAGTTGATTGAGAAATAAAAAACACAGAGGGAGGCTCTCACAAAGTCTCCCTCTTTTTGAAACATTTTTACATAGCATTCGTATAATAAGAATAATGGGAAAAGCAATAGCATATAATAAGGTCGAGATTGTCGATAAGCCAACAATTAAGTTTGGCGATGAGGTATTTGACGGATTCCTCTCAGCTAATGGTGGAGTTGAGCGTGCTGTAATGATTGCACTCTCTGGTACCTCAGGTGCAGGTAAGACAACCCTCTGCAAGAAACTTCAAAGAGATTTTAGCGAGCCTTCCCTGTTCTACGCCCTTGAGAGTCTTAAGGGCTCCGTTGCTCGTCAGACTGCACGCATTAAGACTGGTGAGAAGGAGATGATTGCCGACTCAGAGGATTTCCCTAAGTGGAAACTCTTCATGGATTATATTTATGAGAACAAGCCTTCCCTTGTAATTGTTGACTCACTGCAGCACGCTGCAGAGCTTCTCTCCCTTGAGAATGGCAAGCATAAGTATACAAACTACAAGACCATTATTAAAGATTTGTACGATTGGAAAGATAAGACGCAAGGTGTTGTGATTCTTATTGTGCAACTTAATGCAGATGGTAAGATTGAGGGACCTGCCTCAACTGTGTTTGATGTTGACTGCCCAATTAAGATGGTCGCTGATGCAACTGCAGGTGTTCGCTACATGATTACCGAGAAAAATAGAATGGGTCCAACTGGGAAAATATTCTATCAGCTCGTGGATACCGATGAGCACATCAAGTTCTTCACGGAGGATGAGTGGAATCTTATTAACACAAACCTATCTCTCCCTGATTTTATCAACAAGTCCATTGAGTCATATATGAAGGTTATATCTCGCAATAAGAATTATTCTAAATTTAAAAAAGAATTTCTTAAGGGATACAATCGTATCTATACCAATGGTGAATCTGAAATCAAAATCACTGCGGATACTTTGATGCTCATCGAGAACTTGAAGCATATGCTTGACTAATTTGAAAACTATTTCTATTTTGCTTTTTTTCTCTATTTAAGAGAAATTAAAGTAATCAATGGAATTAGAAGAAGCACTTGAACTGTTCGAACAAATTGTAGAACTTTGCTATCAATCAGAAAATCCAAGACTCATCGAAGTAGCTGAATCAATCTACAGTGAAGTCCAAAAATCAGATGACATTGCAGATGTCATTACATCCTGCTCAGAAATCCAGGTAGTAATTAATGAAGAAGATTTCATAGACTCTGAGCAAGAGTGTGTGGATGAAATTCAGGAACTTATAGAAAGATTATCCGAGTAATAAAAAATAAACTTGCCAGTTAAAAAGTCTTTGCGTATATTTGTGCAAAGACTTTTTTTATGAAACTATCTTCTGGATTAATTATTATTACAACAATCTTGATGGCCTTCGGTCTTACCATAGGTGGTGGATACGTAGCCATAGATAACTTAATACATCCTCAAGGAAATCTATTTGAGGGAATTGTGTTATCAGCCCTGGGACTCTTAACATTTCTGCTGCTTACAATTGCAAATAATATCGGAAACACAATCCTTATGTTTAAGGAAATTTATGTGAATCAACTTGAGATGCAACAAAATATAAGGGAATTCTACTCTCAAGCCAGAAATAATGGCCCAATCTCAATTAGCGACATCCTGGGAAAAATGGGAGGAGCTGGCTCAATGACAATAACAAACCTCAACACTGGTGAAACATCATCTACACCAATTGGTGGTAGCGGTGTACTTAATATTGCTGATATGATTAACAAGTCACTCAATAAGTACATGGGTGCTAATAAGGAACTTAAGGATATGAATCGTGAGGAACTTGAGAAAGAATTGGCCAAGGCTGTTAAAAATGATTTGTTTGAACGTGCTCAAGAAATAAAAAATGAAATAAAGAGGAGAAATGAGAATAATGAAGATAAATCTCAGGATTGATTATTTTTTTTTATATGTCTATTAATTTTTGAACATAGTGGTTGCAAATTTGTATAGTGGTTTAGTTTAGTCAATTCCTCTTCTGTTGTAGCTGAACTAAGTGGAATAATATGGTCAATGTCCCATCCATAATTTAATTCTCCATTATATCTACCATAATTATCCCAAGACATCCATGATTGAAATTTAGACTCCAAATGTATTTTAAACTCTTCAAATAAACATCCAATAATTTCTTGTGTTTTTGATTTTTTGGAATACCCATTTCCTTTAATAGAATTTGATATAAGGGTTCTTATATTTTTCTTAAGTTTAAAAAATGGGTCTGACACAATTTTCTTTTTATAATATTCTTTTTTATTTTCAAGACATTTATTTTTGTTATTTCTATAGTATTCTTTTCTGTATTCAAGACATTTATCTTTATTATCTCTATAGTATTCTTTAGCTTTTATAAGTTGGGTTTCTTTATTGTCATTGTAATATTGTTTTGAGTTTTCATTCAGTCTCTCTTTATTTTCTTGTTGATAGTTTCTCTTTCTGTTTTTTATTTTATCTTTGTTTAATTCCTGGTAAATCTTTCTTTTTTTGAGTATTTCTTCCTTGTTTTTTAAATAATTTTCTCTTTTTTTGGCGGCAATTTTTTCTTTATTAGCTTCTCTGTAGGCCTTATTATAAGATTTTTTATCTATTTGCTCTTTGCTCATAATCAATTGTTTTATATAAATATGTGAAATTTTCTAAATCTATGAAAAATGAAACATTTTAAAAAATCAGGAATAGTTTGTAACATTATTCTGAGAGTTGCGTATAACATAGTAATCTCTTCTCTCGACAACATGTTTGTCGTTAGTTGTCTCTCTCCACAGAGAATGAAAGTTCTCGAAAAAGCTCGACCTAAAAGTCGGGCTTTTTTTATTTATTCCCAGTTGTGATTTTTACGATTCCATTTGTAAGAGTGTTGAAACAAAAATAATTTTGTCACGTATAATATAACTACTATGGGATACATTGATGACCACGATTTGGATGAACATGAGGAATTTTGTCTAAACAAAAAGTCTATGAAGAAATTTTCACAAGGAGATAAGATTAAAGTCTGGAATGAAGTTTCTGGATGGAGACATGGAGAATTCCACAGATATGGAGCTTCTCAGGATTGTGCAATTGCTTTCTTTGATGGAGTGATGTGCTTTGTAAATGAAAACTCAATTGAACCTGACGATGAGTAATTGGAACCCAAATAGCAATAAGCACAAGCGGGAACACCGAGGATACAACTCAAAGCCTACCAGGAAAGAAGTAAGTGCCTTGATGAATATGTACTCGGCCATCGGGTCAACAACAACATTGGCCCCAGTCAAGCAGCAAGAAAATGTACAGCTGAAACTTTTTTAAGGAGAGCTGTGATTTTTACGAAACCATTTGTAAGAGCATTGTAACCAACCAAAAAACGAGACATGAAGAATACACCAGTAAGAACCTTAACGAACACAAGTGGTAAGTACAACATGATGACCATTGAGATTCTCCACTCAAGATACGGAGGGAAGAACCACCTTGAGCCACTCGGAACTGTAACCTTCCAGCAGAACATTGGTGAGAATAAATGGTACGGAATGAACTTCGAGATTCGGACGGACAACATTCGGAAGATGAAGAAGTTTACAAAGATGGTTGATTTCATTGGGAAGAACACCCACTACGATACCCAGCCAGATGAACTGAAGAAATTAATTGGAGCTGATGAGCATGTCTATTTTGAGAGCGACTTTGTTTCTCTCTCAAAGAATGGTCAAAGACTCTATAAGGTGTTGGCCGAAGGAGGACATTACTCCAGCATTATTGCTCCAGATGACAAGGCTGCCAACAAGGAGCTAAAGAAATTGAATATTGCGAATTCCAGGGTGGAATTCTACAAAGAAGTTAAACTTTAAACTAAAAACCGATAAACTATGAAACACCTGATTTTTATTTTGACAGCATCATTAATGCTGGCCTCATGCAAAAAAGAGGAGCCGCCTACACCGACTCCGACACCAACGCCCACACCGATTGCTACAGGTGGTGACCACTTGTTCTGCGTTCCGTCAGCTAATGACTACGCCTACATGGAGGTCTATTTGTCTGGAGAGCTGAAGACATCCATTCAGCTGACAACAGATAGCCAAGCACCGTCTTCAACTACTTACTATGGGTCTGTGTACTTGTATAACGATTCGACCTATACAATTAAAGTAAAGAATACTGCACCTGGCTCTCCGTACTTCTTTGATAAGACCGTTGTGGCTGGTTCAACACTTCAATGGGGAACTGGAATTGGTAACCAGATACTCTTTGGCTCAGGACGATGGCAGCTTAAGCCATAATGAAATTTTGAAAAATTGATTAAGGCCTGAAACATCTTCAGGCTTTTTTTCGTATAATGAGTATCTGAGTAGATTGTTAGGCTTTTGTTTGGCAATCTCTTTTTTTCTTTATAAATTTGAAACATTCAATTAAAAACTAAAAAATCAAATGAGACTGACAGTACATGTTAAAGATGCTAAGCGTGAATCGGTTGACGTTAGGTCAAAGGAGAAGCCTGGAACATTTGTCGCAAAGACAAAAACATTCACAACCCTTTCATTCCACAATGTAGGGCCAGAAGACGTAGATAGAATTCTGGGTGAGATAACTCCTGAACAAGGAATCCCATTCAAGCACTATCTGTCTGGTGATAAGGTGCCAGGACACTCCAGAGGAAAGAAAAAATAAACAAGATATAAGATTTGAAACCCACAGCTTGACTGTGGGTTTTTTTATGTCTGGCTGGTCCAGACATAAGCACCAGTTCGTCAAGTAAAACACTTACAGGATTATTTTTTGTCCAGCTGTGATTTTTACGATTCCATTTGTAAGAGTTGTGTCGGTGAGAAATCGAGACGGGTTCGAGGCCAGGGGCTTCGCAGAGGGTGGACTCCAGCCTGCGCTGAAGTTTGATAGGCAAGCTCCAGCCTGCCTTATATTTTCCTACCTCCTTATTTAGATTTAGTCTAAATAAAAATTACCAATCATTTGTGATTTTTACGATTGCCACTTCTTGGTTGAAACATTTTCCTATGGGTTACGTATAACATAGTACATGATACTTGAACCTTAAAATTGTAGTGATATGAAAAAGTAATGTTGACATAATAAACAAATCTCTTGAGCCCAGTTGGGAGCCACTCGATAAGGACCTTGCGCTAAGCGCCTGGCACCACTCGGTATGGGCCACTGCCATGCGCCCAAATCCTAACGGAATTTCATTAGATTTTCTATCAGGTTTTTTCCCATGATTCCTGTGTGTCAACACTTGAAAACTTTTGGGGCTCTTCTGGCCATCTCCAGGAGCAATCCTTGGCTCGTGCCGAAGGCCCCTAAGTTTTCTAATTTTAGGCACATCACTTTTTTCTAAATTTAGAAAACGCCTAAATTTTGGAAATTTCGATGGTTGAGAAATTTGAGTGTCAGGGGGTGGGAAAATGTGGGACGAACGGCACTCAATATAAAACTACCCAAAAACAGCAATTATCATACCTAAAGTGCTGATTATCAGCAAAAGCACCCTTAGTAAGTGCTCTCATCGCCCCCTCAGGCACCCCCTAAATACTCGATTTTTAGGTGATATTTTTCCCCCCACTTTCTACCACAAATCTCCCCTTAGATTTTCCCTGTCTCTCCCTACCAAATTATCACGTAAAAAATACGCCAATTTTCCCTGCCTCTCCCTGGGGGTAAATAGGGATAAATTACCCTGTCCAGGGGGTCAAATTACCCCGCAGTTATCCCTTAAGCAAAAGACAACAAAGGTAAAAAATTGGCAAACGTTGGCAGGTGAATTAACCCTATCTGGTAACTAAGAATTATCCCTCAAGGAAAACTCTGTATCCAAAATTATAGGGTACAAAAATAATAATTATCCCCATGTGAACAACTTGAGGAGCCAATGTGAAATTCACAAGTCTCCCCAGATGATAGGGGTCTTAAATAAGGAAATCTAAATAGGGATTTTCTGGGATATTTATTATAAATACTTCAGCTATGCTAATCACAAAGGAACAACAACAGGCTCTAATAGATAACTACATAAGTCAGGGTCACAACAGAGATGAGTGCATTGGATTCATTGACGGTGTGGAGAGGACAATGGAGCTCATAGACAAGGTTTCTAAGAATAGAATGTCACTCGCTGAGGTCAGGGAAATAATTCTTCAGGAGACCAGGAGAATCATGAGTGAGGACAAGGGCAAGAAGTAATTTCCCTATCTCTCCCTACACTTCCACTTCTCAATAATCTCTAACGGATTCTTCTCAACTCTATTGCCGCTGGCATCATAAGTATAGAGGTGCCGCTCAACCACACTATCAATTGGAATTGACATTGTAGGTCTCTTGCCATTCTTCCTAACGACAATAACATTAACCTCATGCTGGATGCTGATTCCATAGCAAGGGTCTGTCCTTAGCCTACCTGTCTTAGATGTGGGGTTCCTATAGGTTACAGAGTGAACGTCTCCGTAGTGATGCTTATCATCCTTGGAGAACTTCATGTGGTGCTCTCTGTACCATGTGTCAGCTTGCTTGCGTGTTACTTGACCACCGTGTGGCTGAAAGCAAATATCTATTCCTCCACGACCAGAAGAAATCTTAATGATGTCACCCACGAGCTCAATTCCCTCTGGAGTGTAGAGACAATCGAAGAATCTTCCGTCAGTTGCCTTGATTAGTGCCCAACCGTACTTAAACTTTTCCTGACCAACTTGCCAGGCAATCCCGTTATCGAACTTAATTTTCTTGGCGGTTACGTTGGCTCTCAATATTGTCTTCATATTTGCTTATGATAGATTAAAATGCACAACATAATGTCTAACCTGATAAATTACATCACTAAAAGTGTTGTGAATTGTTGCAACATTTGCTCTGCTACTCCAGAAGTCTCTACCATCTTCGTCTACACAAAGTTTACCAGGAGATGAGGGATTGAAGTTTTTTCTTATCAATTTCTCCTTTAAACTTAAGGTAGTATCCAGAGCCAAATATTTTACTCTTTCCTAAAGAAAACTGATAAAACTCCTCTATGCCATTTTTTCCCTTAGAGAAAGGTGCGTAGCAAAGGGTGAAGTCACCAAACTCAAACTCTTTTCCTTTTTCCTTTAGGTCCATTGGATTGAATGATTCATCCATTCCATGTTTGAATAAATATTCAAGTGCTTGTCCCCAAGTATATTCATACTTAAGGTCAAGACAATCATCTTCTGTCTTGATGTGAGGTGCGTGATACCAGTCAATTCTGTATCTTGCACTTCTTGGGGCTGGTCTAATAAATCTCTTAATCTTACCATCCTCTATAAGACTGGCCATTTGCTTCTTAGCGAAAGAATCTCTTTCCTTAGAATTACCAGTTACGTGCATACAGAATAATCCACTCTGCAGACCCTTGATGGTGTTGAAATTTATTTTCTCATTTATCATACTTAGTCTTTTATAGCACAAGTTCTTTCTTCTCACCCTTGAGAAATGCATAGATGTTCTTCACCTTTGCACCCTTCATACAGATATAGGCTTCAAGTGCTGATAGGTGGGAATAATCTCTACTGAAGAAACTTGAACCTCCTTCATCTTTCCAACCTTGACCTTCATTTTTTCCGTTGATAAGATGTTTTTTATTGGCGAATGTAGAATTAATAAATTCGTCTGCTCCTCCATCTTTTGTAACAATGATGCAAGCCCTATCCATAAGCCTCTTGGCTCTCTTGCTTGCGCAGTGTCCAGTCATTTGACCATAGATGCAACTATCTGCAGCTTCTGGGTTGAATAATTCAAGGTTAAGATTATCAATCTCTCGCTTGGTGGCGAGTTTCCTTAGGGTCTTAACCTCATGTGCAACTGCCATTATAAAGTCTGCCTTATTCATACCTACTTAATTTTTATAAATTTAAACTCTCCTATCTTATCAAGGTAGGAACTCAAGTTAATCTCGTACATGGTATCAAATCCCTTGGAGGTAATAAATGCCTTTGAGGATAGCTCAATGTCTGTGGTGATGTCCTTTCCCTGGGCTATAGCGTTTTCTACCTCTGATTTCCACCTGTTGAATGTTTCTTGTTCTTTTTCCTTGAAGCGGGTTTTCTGATAATACTCAAGCTCCATCATGTATTGCCATGAGTCGTTTGTCAATTTCCCTAAGAGGATTTCACGTCTGTGGTCCTCGATTTGCTGATGGGATAGTTCGTCAAGTTCTTCCTTGGTTTTCATTGACTCTCTTATTTTGTTTCTTCCAGCTTATATGAATCTGGTAAGGTGAAGTAGAATGATGTTTTAATGGTCTTCTTAACTGGGATAAGCTGAACTCCTGGTCTTGATAGCTCTACGAATTCTGGGTTATAAAAACCAGTTTTGTCAGGGTCGTGGGTTATGTCTGTTGGCTTCTTATAGAGTTCTGGGTTGTATATGGTCGCATTTTCGACTGGACCCCAACTTCTTAATCCTAAGTGGCATCCTGGTCGCTGCTCGCCCCAAAATTCTCCATGTAACTCTACAACAACTCCTTCTCTTGTTTCTATATTTTCCATAATTAGAATCTTGACTATTCTTTAGGGTTATACGTAAGATTAGGGATTATGTTTAAATAAATTAGTATTTTTTCGATTCATGTGAGAACAAATTTCATCAAGCCATCCATTAATTCTGGAGATTGTATATGCTGATGAAATTTTAAATTCAGTTTTTGAATTAAACTTAAGC
>JACCEA010732677.1_pt1 | contig 46133 bp, 46 predicted proteins | sample 7449851 | NCBI WGS metagenome assembly JACCEA01 (sample SAMN15323453, study PRJNA562643) | freshwater metagenome | isolation source: river surface water | place: USA:Blue River Watershed | collected 2017-08-18 | reverse complement strand
GTTTTGCATTCGGCCATGCGAAGTAATTCATCTTTATTTAAGGCTTTTAATGAACTAAATTGCCTCACAATACACTGTTCGCATTTACTCATAATAAGATTTTGTTTAATGTGTTTACAAAATTACAAAAATGTATGACAAATATCATATTTTGATTTATATTTATAAAAGAACTTTGTCACAGGTAAAATGAGCAAATTATATGGACACAGAAAATTGTTTCCATTGTGGTAATGAAATTATAAAAAAAGACGAGATTGTATTTGACGAAAAGAAGTTTTGTTGCAACGGCTGTAAAACCGTGTACGAAATTTTTAGTCAAAACGACCTAACGTGTTATTATGATTTTCAGGCAGCACCCGGCGCCACTCCACAAGACATTCAGGGCAAATATGACTTTTTAGACAATGAAGAAATTGTTACTAAATTATTGGAATTCCAAGAGCGTACAACACATATTGTTTCACTCTACATTCCTCATATACACTGTAGTTCGTGTATTTGGATTCTGGAAAATCTACAAAAACTTCAACCAGGAATAAACGCTTCGCAAGTAAATTTTGGCGAAAAGAAAGTTCGAGTTACGTTCAATCCCGAGCAAACTTCTTTAAAAGATATCGTCTATTTATTGAGTTCGATTGGTTACGAACCTTATATTTCTTTAGAAAATTTTGATGAAGGTAAGAAAAAAATCGACCGAACCTTAATCTATAAAATAGGAGTAGCGTTTTTCTGTTTTGGAAATATCATGCTGCTTTCGTTTCCCGAATATTTTGAAGTAGAAGAATATTGGATTGATCAATACCGCGGATTTTTCCGTTGGTTGATTTTCGGATTATCGCTTCCTACGTTTATTTATTCCGCTTCTGGGTATTATGTTTCTGCTTGGAAAAGTATGAAATCAGGCTTGTTGAATATTGATATTCCAATCGCTTTAGGAATCGTAGTAATGTTTGTAAGAAGTACGGTGGATATCGTTTTTGATTACGGACAAGGTTTCTTCGATAGTATGGCGGGATTGATTTTCTTTATGTTATTAGGAAAGTTATTTCAGAAGAAAACATATGATTTCCTTTCATTTGAACGCGATTATAAATCGTATTTTCCAATTGCAATTACGAAGGTTTTGCCAAATGGAGATGAAGAATCAGTTCAAGTATATGATATTCAAAAAGGCGACAGATTATTAATTCGTAACCAAGAGTTAATTCCAGTAGATGGCATTTTAATTTCCGAAAAAGCTTCTATTGATTACAGTTTTGTAACAGGTGAAGCGGTTCCGATTGAGAAAAGATCAGGCGATAAAGTCTTTGCAGGTGGAAAACAAATGGGGAAAGTCATTGAAATGGAAGTTTTATTTTCGGTTTCCCAAAGTTATTTAACCCAATTATGGAGTAACGATGTTTTCCAAAAACGCGTAGAACAACAACATAAAACCATTACCGATAAAATTAGTCGTTATTTCACGCCAGCTTTATTGGCTTTAGCAATAGTTTCATTTACTTATTGGATTTTCATTGATGTTCAAACGGCTTTTAATGTTTTCACTGCGATTTTGATTGTGGCGTGCCCGTGTGCGTTGGCATTAACGGCTCCGTTTACATTAGGAAATGTATTGCGAATTCTAGGCAAACGAAAATTATATTTAAAAAATGCTTTAGTTGTAGAACAATTAGCCAAAGTAGATACAATCGTTTTCGATAAAACAGGTACGATTACAACCAATAAAAAAACAGCCATTACTTACGAAGGAACTGAATTAAATACATCAGAATTAAGATTATTGAAGAACGTTTTACGAGGTTCGAATCATCCATTAAGTAGAAGATTATATGATTTCATTCCAAACCAAGAAAAAGTAGAAACTTCGAGTTTTGAAGAAATTATTGGAAAAGGAATTTTTGCAGAAATTGAGGGAAATTCCATAAAATTAGGTTCGTCACAATTCCTAAAAACCATGACCGAAAACACGCATAAGAAAACTAAAGTGCATGTCGAAATCAATGGTGTTTACAAAGGAAGTTATGTCTTCAATAATCAATACAGAAAAGGATTAGAAGAATTGTTTGCTGATTTGGCTAAACATTACAATTTGGTTGTTTTATCAGGAGATAATGATGGAGAAAGAAGAATTTTAGAAAAAATGTTGCCAGCGAAAACTACTTTAGTTTTCAATCAAAAGCCAGAGCAAAAACTACAATACATCGAACAATTGCAAAAAGAAGGCAAAAATGTCATGATGGTAGGCGATGGGTTAAACGATGCAGGAGCATTAGCGCAAAGTAATTTAGGATTATCCATTTCAGAAAACGTTAATGTATTCTCACCAGCTTGTGATGGAATTTTAGACGCCACACAATTCGATAAAATAGCCTTTTTTATGCGCTACTCTAAAAACGCTATGAAGACGATTTATATGAGTTTTGGACTTTCCTTATTATATAATGTTGTAGGATTAAGTTACGCCGTAACTGGGGCTTTAGATCCTATTGTAGCAGCTATCATTATGCCGCTCAGCACAATAACAATTGTAAGTTTTGTAACAATTCTTACAAATTTGTATGCTGGAAAGAAATAAATTGATTAAATTTAAGAAAATTTTAATACATGATAAAAATCATGTTTTATAAAAGTGAGTGGAAGTAACTTTGTTAACACAATTTAAGGTATGAGTGTCATTTATTTATTAATCTCAATTAGTATAATCGTTGCAATAGCATTTTTGATTGCTTTTATAAAAGCAGTTAAAAGTGGTCAATATGATGATGATTATACACCATCAGTCAGAATGTTATTTGACGATGAAATAGTGAAAAAAGAAAATCCTAACAAATTAATACAAACAGAAAAACAAAAATCAATCTAATTATGGAGAAGCAACAATTTTATTACGACAACAAAATTGTAAGGAATTTCCTCTACGCTAGTATAGTCTTTGGTGTAGTGGGGATGTTAGTGGGGCTTATTTTAGCTTTCCTATTTTTGTTTCCAAACTTAACCAGCGGCATATCGTTTTTAAGTTTTGGACGCTTAAGACCTTTACACACCAATGCAGTTATTTTTGCCTTCGTTGGAAACGCAATGTTTGCAGGTATTTATTACTCAATGCAGCGTTTATTAAAAGCAAGAATGTTTAGCGACCTTTTGAGTAAAATTCATTTTTGGGGTTGGCAGTTAATTATAGTTGCTGCAGCCATCACTTTACCATTAGGTTATTCCACTTCTAAAGAATATGCTGAATTAGAATGGCCAATCGATATTGCAATTGCACTTATTTGGGTAGTTTTTGGTATCAACATGATTGGAACCATTATTAAAAGAAGAGAACGTCATATTTATGTGGCTATTTGGTTTTACATTGCAACATTTGTAACAGTTGCGGTACTTCACATCTTTAACAGTTTAGAACTACCTGTTTCGTTATCAGGAATGAAATCATATTCAATTTATGCAGGTGTTCAAGATGCTTTAGTACAATGGTGGTACGGACACAATGCGGTAGCATTCTTCTTAACTACACCATTTTTAGGAATGATGTATTACTTCGTACCTAAAGTAGCAAATCGTCCTGTATATTCTTATAGATTATCAATTATCCACTTTTGGTCGTTAATCTTCATTTACATTTGGGCTGGACCTCACCACTTATTATATACTGCTTTACCTGACTGGGCTCAGAATTTAGGAGTTGTTTTCTCTGTGATGTTGATTGCTCCATCTTGGGGAGGTATGATTAATGGTTTATTAACCTTAAGAGGTGTTTGGGATAAAGTACGTACTGATGCGGTATTGAAATTCTTCGTAGTAGCCATTACAGGTTATGGTATGGCAACTTTTGAAGGACCAATGTTATCGTTGAAAAACGTTAACGCAATTACGCACTTTACAGACTGGATTATTGCACACGTTCACGTTGGTGCTTTAGCTTGGAATGGTTTCTTATCATTTGGTATGATCTATTGGTTAATCCCAAGAATGACAAAAACAAAATTATTCTCAGAAAAATTAGCGAATTTCCATTTCTGGATTGGTACTTTAGGGATTATTTTATATTCGCTTCCATTATATGTTGCAGGATTTACTCAAGCTTCAATGTGGAAACAATTCAAACCAGATGGTGGAGCATTACAATATGGTAACTTCCTTGAAACGGTAACTGAAATTATGCCAATGTATTGGATGCGTGCAGTAGGAGGAACATTATATCTTACAGGGGTTATCGTATTAGTTTACAATGTAATTAGAACCGTTAGACAAGGTTCTCCAGTTGAAAACGAATTAGTTGAAGCTCCAGCATTAGCTGTAATTTCTCCAAACCGTTTAAAAGGAGAAAAATTACACTCTTGGTTAGAAAGAAAACCAGTTCAATTTATGTTATTAACAACTGTTGCGATTTTAATTGGAGGTTTAATTCAAATTTTACCAACCATTTTAGTAAAATCAAATATTCCAACAATTTCGTCAGTTAAACCATATACACCACTTGAGTTACAAGGTAGAGATTTATACATCCGTGAAGGTTGTGTAGGATGTCACTCTCAAATGGTTCGTCCATTCCGTTCAGAAGTAGAGCGTTATGGAGACTATTCTAAAGCAGGAGAATTTGTTTACGATCATCCATTCTTATGGGGTTCTAAACGTACTGGTCCAGATTTAGCTCGTGAAGGTGTTAAAGGAAAACCATTTAATGGAGGTAGAGATGATGTATGGCATTTTAACCATATGTACGATCCTCAAGGATTAAATGAAAAATCAATTATGCCAAGATACCAATGGTTAATTAAAAATGAATTAGATAATTCAACTATTCAAGACAAAATGAGAACCATGGTAACTTTAGGAGTTCCTTATTCTGATGCAGATATTAACAATGCTCTTAAAAATATGGAAGCACAAGCTACTAAAATTGAAACTAATTTATTAGCAAATCCAGAAATTAAGAAATCATTTGGAAAAGAAACAGCAGCTCCGTTGAAAAACAGAGAGATTGTAGCACTTATTGCTTACTTACAAAGATTAGGTACTGATACTCAAGTTAAAAAATAAAAGTTATGCTAAAGTTCATTAAACATAATTTAGAAACCATAACGGGAGTAGAAATTTATCCAATCATTTCGTTGACTATTTTCTTTACAGCGTTTGTTTTGTTCACGGTTTGGGCATTTACTTACAGCAAAGAAAAAATCAAAGAAATAAGTGAAATGCCTTTAAACGACGAATAGTCATAATTATAAATAGAGAGAAACTGAAACAACCATGATGTTTTTATAATTTTTGGGTAGTTTCATGGTTGTTCAGGTTCTCATAACATCAAAATTTTCAACAAATGAAAAAATTAATTCCATCATACGTAAGAGTTCCATTACTGTTTGCAGTAGTATTTGCAGCTTTGGAATATTTTATCGATTCAGGAGACAGGCCAGCATTTATTAAGTTTCCTATGGTAGCTTTATTTTTAGGAGTGTTCCTATTTTTATTAATTGCGATCGAGATCGTAATTGATGCAGTTGATAAAGTTACTTATCATTTATTAACTGATGAGCAAAAGAAACAATTAGCAGAAGCACAATCTGTTTCTTTTACAGAAAGCAAATGGTATCAAAATATAGTTAGCAAACTTACAAGTTCTAAAGAAATTGAGCGAGAAGAAGATATTATGTTAGACCACGATTATGATGGTATCAAAGAGTTAGATAATGTTTTACCACCATGGTGGGTATATTTGTTCTATGGTACTATTATTTTTGCAGCTGTATATTTAGTTAGATTCCATATAATAGGAGATTACACACAAGCGGAAGAGTTTAATAAAGAAGTAGAATTAGCGGAGTTAGAAAAATCTAAACTACCTAAAGATGCTGCAGAAGAAGTAAGTTATGAAACAGTAGTAGTTTTAACAGATGCTACAAGTTTAGCCAAAGGAAAAGAAATTTTCACAAACGCTTGTGCTGCATGTCACAAAGTTGATGGTGGAGGTTTAGTTGGACCTAACTTAACTGACAAACATTGGATTAATGGAGGAGGAATTAAAAATGTCTTCAAGTTAATTTCTGAAGGAAGTAAAAATAATCCATCAATGGTAGCTTGGAAAGCTAATTTATCTTCTAAAGATATTCAAAGCGTAGCAAGTTATATCTTAACATTAGAAGGTTCTAATCCTCCAGGAGCAAAAGCAGCTGAAGGAGAAATATGGACAGAAACAGCCGAAGCAGCTCCTGCAGCTGAAGCGGCAGTAGATTCTACTAAAGTTGAAACTCCAGCAGAAAAGTAAAATAGTAAAAAAGGTTTTGGGAAATTCTCAAAACCTTTTTTAAACTAAAAATTGCATAATTATGTCAAATTTACCAGACGAAAGTTTTAGAGATACTATATCCACAATTAATGCGGAAGGTAAAAGAAATTTTATCTATCCTAAAAAACCTTCTGGACCTTTTTATGATAAAAGAAAATTATTAAGTTATTTTCTTTTGGTTTTTTTAATTGCTTCGCCTTTCATTAAAATTGGTGGCAATCAGTTTTTGATGTTTAATGTAATGGAAAGACGTTTTAGTATTTTCGGATTTGCATTTTGGCCTCAAGATTTTCATTTGTTTGTTATTTCAATGATTGTTGGAGTAGTTGGATTGACTTTGTTTACAGTGGCTTTTGGACGTATTTTTTGTGGTTGGTTTTGTCCGCAAACTATTTTTATGGAAATGGTTTTCAGACGTATCGAATATTGGATTGATGGAGACAGAGGGGCTCAAATGCGATTAGAAAGACAAAAATGGGATGCTGAAAAAATAAGAAAAAGAGTTACAAAATGGACTATCTTTTTTATTTTTTCATTCTTCATTGCTAACGTTTTTTTAGCGTATTTGATTAGTAGCGATGTACTTATCAAAATGATCACTGAAGGACCAGCAAATAATTTAAGTACATTAATTGCCTTATTAATTTTTACTGGCGTATTCTATTTTGTATTTGCTTGGTTTAGAGAACAAGTTTGTATTATTGCTTGTCCTTACGGAAGAATGCAAGGAGTTTTATTGGATAATAAATCAATAAATGTATCTTATGATCATGTTAGAGGAGAAGGTACAAACGGAAGAAAAAAATGGAGAAATGGTGAAGATAGAACTGCACTTGGTCATGGAGATTGTATCGATTGTAACCAATGTGTGGTAGTTTGTCCAACTGGAATTGACATTCGTAATGGTACTCAGTTAGAATGTATTAACTGTACCGCTTGTATTGATGAATGTGATACCGTTATGGAAAAAGTGGGATTACCAAAAGGATTAATCCGCTATGCCAGCGAAGACGAAATCGTCAAGAAAGAAAAATTTAAGTTAACACTTCGAATGAAAGGTTACATTGGCGTTTTAACTTTGTTAGTTGGCGTTTTAATTGGAATGTTGTTTTTACGAAATGATGTAGAAGCTAATTTCTTACCAATGTCAGGGCAATTGTTTCAACACAATGGAGAAAACATTCGTAATTTCTACACGTATAAAATTGTCAATAAAACAGAACAAGAATTTGATAATGTTACTGTTAAGATTGTTAATTATAAAGGAGAAATAAAATTAGTGGGAAGTCCAGTTATAAAAGTACCAAAACAAGGTTTAGCAAGTGGAACAATTTACATTGATATTCCAGAAAGTTTGCTAAAAGAAGAAAAGGTACATTTAAAATTAGAATTATATAATGGAGATAAGATGATTGAAGAAACAGCAACCAATTTCCAAGGACCAAGAAACTTTAATTAAAAAAATATAGCTATGAAATTTAATTGGGGAACCGGAATCGTTATTGCTTTTGCACTTTTTATGACATTCATTTTATCCTATGTATTTAAAGTACAGTCTAATGATAAATATGATCATGAATTAGTAGTAGAAGATTATTATAAAAAAGAAGCAACGGTTCAAGGTGACATAGAAAAACAAGAGAATGCGAATGCATTAACAAATAAAGTAACAATCGAAAAAACTGCCGATGGAGTGAAAATTCAATTCCCAGCCGATTTCGATTATTCAAAAATAATTGGAAAAGTGTCCTTATACAGACCGTCTAGTCAGAAATTAGATTTTGAAATTCCGATTTCACTATCTAGTCCACATTTGCTCATACCTAAAAGTAATTTGGCTGGCGGTCTTTGGGACATTTCTATCGATTGGGAATACGGTGGTGTGAAATATTTGAACAAAGATTCGTTTAGAATAGAATAATTTCTTTTTTTTGAATTTGAAATTTATAATTGATGTTGTATTCAGCTTTTATATTTGGTTTAATTAGTAGTTTTCACTGTGTAGGAATGTGCGGTCCAATTGCTATGATGTTGCCTGTTGACAGAAATAATGAAGCTAAAAAAGTAACTCAAATCATCACGTATCATATAGGTAAATTAACGGCTTATGGAACTTTAGGTTTAATTTTTGGGCTTTTAGGAAGAAGTTTCTATTTAGCCGGAATGCAACAACAACTTTCCATAATCGTTGGGATTTTAATGATTTTAGTAGCATTAATTCCTGAAAAAGTATTTGCTAAATATAATTTTTCAAAACCAGTTTATCGTCTCATTACGAAAGTAAAATCAAGTTTAGGGCAACAGTTTAAAAACAAAAGCTACAAATCGTTATTCACAATTGGATTATTGAATGGTTTTTTACCTTGCGGAATGGTGTATGTAGCACTTTTTGGAGCTATTGCCATGCAAAGTATTTCATTAAGTGTACTTTATATGATTTTATTTGGAATTGGAACGATACCAATGCTTGCTGCTGTTGTATATGTTTCTAATTTACTTTCATTCTCATTTAGAGGAACCATTCAAAAAGCAATACCGTTAGTAGCGGTAATTATAGGAATGTTATTTATTATAAGAGGCTTAGGATTGGATATTCCATATTTATCTCCAAGTAATATGAGTTTATTTGTACAATCGGAAGCCAATTGTCATTAAATATTTTAGTTAATAGGGTAAAAGAGTGATGGAGTTTTATACTTTATCACTCTTTTAATTTTATAAAAAAAGCCTCATCAAATAAATGATGAGGCTTTTATAATATTATGATTTGAAATCTTAATTTACAATAAGTTTCTTAGTTGCAACTGCATTTTCAGAAGCCAATTGAACTAAATAAAAACCACTTGATAAATTATTTACTTTATAAGAATTATCAACTCGCGTAGGGTTTTTAATTTCTTGAATAATTTGTCCGTTAATGTTATATAAAACAATTGATTTTAATTCTACGTCAGAAGTAATTGTAACTTCGTTATTGATTGCTGGATTTGGGTAAATTGAAATTGCGTTTTCTAAAACAAAACTTTCTGATGATAATGCCGTACATTGTGTTGGATAAATTTGGCAAACATAACTTGGATTGTCAATGAAAGGATTTCTGTTATTTTGACGAGCAAAAATTGCGTTATTTCTATCAATTTCTCTTTGGCTAACAGGGTCATTCAAATGCCAAGTAATTAAAATATTTAAAAAAGTATTGTCAAAAACTTGATTTGAAGTTCCATTAAACATATCATATGTCCAAGATGCAACTTGATCTTCATAGCGAGTTGCAAAATAAAAGAACATTCTAGCGATGTCTCCTTTAAACTCATTTATAGGTTCAAAAACTGTTGATGAATAACCTGCTGAATAACCTGAATTCAAATTATTCCCTCTTTTTGAACCATTTGAATAAGTATTGGTAGCAACATTAACTCTTCCAAAAGGGAAATTTCCTCTTTGTGCATTTACATATTTATCCGATGGAACTACAAAATGAGCATCAGAATACATAGGTGTTGCTGAACCAAAAACAGATTGAGGAATAATATGCTCTCTATTATACTTTTGACATTCTGCTGTACCTCCAGAGCCATCATCTTGATTTACACCATAAGTATATTCGCAATTATCTGGACCAGTTGGATTTTCAGTATACATGTCTAACATAGTTCCATTATTTTCATAATATAAATCAATGTCAGAAGTTGTATAAGTTACATATAAACCAGCATAACCTGGATCGGTTGATAAAAACTCAGGAGATAATCCATCGTTTGCATCGTCAATAATTCTTTTCAATTGTGTTTTTAGCGTGTAACCACTTCCAATAGCACTACTGTAATAGCCTGAAGGGATTTGTGCAAAACCTAAGGCAGAACACAATAAAAACGTTAGTAGGTAATGTTTTTTCATATCAATTTTATTTTTTTCTTTGTAATAATGCCATGTAAAATCCATCGAAACCGCTTTCGTTTGCTAAGACTTTTTGGTCTTTAACAAAGTTAAATTCTTTTCCAATTTCGGTGCTTAAGAAATGCTTAATTTGTTCTTGATTTTCTGAAGGTAATACCGAACAAGTTGCATACACTAATTTTCCACCTGGTTTTACAATTTTTGAATAATTTTCTAAAACTTCCGCCTGAACTTTACGAATGTTATCAATAAATTCAGGTTGTAATTTCCATTTGCTATCAGGGTTTCTTTTTAAAACTCCTAATCCACTACAAGGTGCATCGATTAAAACTCTATCGGCTTTTTCGTGTAATTTTTTTATCGTTTTAGTACTTTCAATAACTCTTGGTTCAATGTTGAAAGCGCCGTTTCTTTTAGCACGAATTTTCAATTGCTTTAATTTACTTTCGTATAAATCCATAGCAATTAATTGGCCTTTATTTTCCATTAAAGAAGCCAAATGCAAGGTTTTTCCACCAGCACCAGCACAAGTATCCACAACACGCATTCCAGGCTTAACATCTAAGAAATAAGCTACTAATTGAGAAGAAGCGTCTTGCACTTCAAACAAACCATCTTTAAAAGCATCTGTTAAAAAAACATTAGCTCTTTCGGTTAAAATTAATGCATCTGGATAATCTTTGTGAAACTCGGTTTCAATATTCAAATCCATTAAGATGGCTCTTAATTTTTCTTTGGTAGTTTTAAGTTTATTTACTCTTAAAATTACTTTTGCTTGTTCGTTTTGAGCTGCTAATTCTTTAGTCCAAGTTTCCTCACCTAATTCTTTAACTCCTAATTCATCCATCCAATCAGGAATTGATTCTCTGTACTTTCTTATCTTAGATAGTTCGTCAAATCTTCCTTTGATTCTTCTAACCGGTGTATCTTCAAAATATTTCCAATCGGGTAGGGTATAGCCTCTTAATACTGCCCAAACGGCAAATATTCTCCAAATTTTATCTCTATCAAAAGGTTCTTTTACTTCTGCAATTTCGGCGTATAAACGTTTCCATCTTACGATTTCGTAAATGGTTTCAGCTACGAATTTTCTATCGTGACTTCCCCAACGTTTGTCTTTTTTAAGTGCTCTGGCAACCACTTTATCAGCGTATTCTTCTTCGTTGAAAATCGCCATAAGCGAATCGATTGTAGTGAATACTAAATTTCTGTGTAATCTCATTATTTATTTTAAATCAGCCTGCAAAGATAGGAATAAAAATAAAAAAAGCTGCCAAAATTGACAGCTTTAATATTTAGCCTCTTCCGTTTCCTCTTCCTTCAAAACCTCTTGAATTTGAATTGCTTCTTGGAGCATTATTTCTTGGTTGTGAATTACCTCTTGAAGAACCTCCTTTGTATTCCGAATTTCCTCTGTTTCCTGAGCTTGAAACAGTTCCTCTTTCTCTTGAAGAATTACTTCTGTTTTCAGAATATTCTTTACCACGATTTGATTTTGAGCCATCGTTTCGACCTCTATTTTCTGAAGTTACTCTAGGAGAATTACCTCTTGTTTCGTTATTTCTTGGATTACTTGTTTCTGTTCTAGTTCTTGGCGTTGTTTCATTATATGCTCTTGTTTCACGAGTTCCTCTTGGTGAGTTTGAAGATATTTCACTTCTATTTCTTGGCGACTTGATATTTCTTTTAGAATCTAATTCATAGCGGTTTGAATATCCTGAATTTCTATGTGCAAAGGAACGATTTGGATGCATTCTTTCGTAACCATTTCCTCTTCTTCCATAATAATTGTTATAAACTGAAGCACATCTTCTGTGTGAAACATAATGATAACTGTGACCAAAATTGATGTGAAGATGAATGTGATTTCTATATCTAAAAATTGGGAACGGATTCCAGTAGCTATAATAACTAGGATAATAACCCCAATACCATGATGAATAATACGGGCGATAGTTTCCTACCCAAAAAGTAGTGTAAATCACCGGAGTATGTACATAAACAGGTTCGTAAATATAATTAGCACCATACATGTAAATATCACCCACAACTTGTACTTGAACTTGGTTGTTGCTATCTCGTTCTACTTCAATTGTAGCGACATCTTGAAAAACATCTTTTTCCAAAACAGCTTGCACCACAACTAAATGCACGTTTCCTTCAACTGTTTCAATAACTCTTAAATAATCGACATAATTATCGTTATTCAAATCTAAATTGGAGATTTGAGTTTTAGGATCATTCAACCTTCTTTCAAAGTCTTCTAAGTCTTTTGCATCACCAAAAACAGTTGCAACAGCTCTTAAATCTAAATTGTCGCTGATATCCGAATTTTTTGCTGTAACCGTAGTTTTATCTTGTGCAAAAAGCGAACCTATCGTCAATGAAGCCAGTAAGCTCAGATGTTTCAATTTTGTTTTCATAATATATTCGTTTTAAGGTTCTTATTTCTATTTTTAAATAACCAATTACTATGCCAAAGTTTTCAAATAGAGACTAACTTGTTGATTTTTAGATGTTTGTAAAATATATTTTTCCTTTGCAACATTTCCATTATATTTGAAAATAAAACCTATCTAATGAAGAAGATTTATTTATTTCTATTTTTTATAAGTATTTCAGCAATAGCTCAAAGTGTAAAATTTAAATCGGAAGTAATTCTCGAAACCAAATTGAGCTGTAGAGCCATATTTGTTGACGATGAAAAAGTTTGGATGGGAATGGATAAAGGTCGTTACGGATTTTACGACAAGAAAAAAGACACTACAATTTTAAAAGATATTCAATCTGTTGCTAGAAATACAGAGTTTAGAAGCATTGCAGGAACCAAAGAAGCGATTTTTATTTTAGCTGTTGGAAATCCAGCGATGTTGATTCGTATTGATAAAAAAACGTTAGAAGAAACTGTTGTTTACAAAGAAGAACACGAAAAAGTGTTTTACGATAGTATGCAGTTTGTAGATGATTTAAACGGATTTGCCATGGGTGACCCAATTGAAAACTGTTTAGCAGTCATAAAAACGAATGATGGAGGCAAAACGTGGCAAAAAGTAAATTGCGATGTTTTACCAAAAGTTTCAGAAGGTGAAGCAGCTTTTGCTACTAGCAACACCAATTTAACTATAAAAGGAAAATCGATTTTTATGGTTTCTGGTGGAAAGAAATCGAGGGTTTTTGTTTCTAAGGATTTTGGAGCAACCTGGAAAGTTTATGAAACGCCAATAGTACAAGGTGAGGAAATGACTGGAATTTTCACTGCTGATTTCTACAATAAAAAAATCGGAATTATTGCAGGTGGAAATTATATGAAGCAAGACCAAAATTGGGACAACAAAGCCATTACTAAAAATGGTGGTAAGACTTGGAAATTAATCGCTGAAAAAGAAGCTTTTGGTTACGCTTCTTGTGTGCAATTTGTTCCAAATAGTAACGGAAAAAAGCTTATTTCTGTTGGTGGAACAGGCATGTTTTATTCGGGTGATTTTGGCAAAACTTGGTCAAAATTCTCTGATGATAAAGATTTTTTTACTTTCAGATTTGAATCAGAGAAAGTCTTTTATGCAACAGGAAGAAATAAGTTGGTTCGATTTGAAATCCAATAAAAAAGCGCTCAAATAACTTTGAGCGCTTTTTAAAATTTAATTATCCTCTTCTTTTTTCGCGCATTTGTTTTAATAATTCTCTATTAAAATCTTCTTCGGCTTTTTTAAGTTTGATGATTTTCTTGGCACTAATTACACCTTGTAAATCTTTTATGAATTTTTTCCTTAGGTTGAATAGATTTTCTTCTAAACTTTCCATTTGAACTAAAAGAGCAGAAGCTTCTTTCTCGCTTAATTTATCTACACTTCCAGGTCTAAAACGATCTAAAATAGCTCTCATTTTTTCGTGACGCAACTCCGCTTGATTGTCATCAAATGCATTGTAGACGGGCCAAAATTTTTGAGCTTCTTCTGTTGTTAATTCCAATTGTTCTGTTATGTAAGCCACTTTTAGTGCTTTTACTTTTTCTCTTTTTTCTTTAAAATCCTGTGAAAAAGATACAAATGAAATAAAAAGTAATATAATTGGTAATATAAATTTCGTTTTCATGGGTAAATTATTATTCGTTAATATAGTAATCTAAATTTTCTGATTCGGAAAGATAATCTTCCACAGCATCAGAATTAGATTTATTTATTGATAAATTATTTTCTAATTCAGCGATGTCTTCATCGGTTAAGTGTTTTGATAACTCAGTGATTCCAATTCCTTGTTGTTGAGATAGATATACTTCTATAGTTCCAGCGTCTAAACTGTTTTCTTTTGCCATGTTAAAATAAACCGGAATTGCAATAGCAAGTAAAAGGATAGCTGCAATTGAACTTATCCAAACTTGCTTTCTATAGAATAAAGAAACAACTTTAGTTTCCTTTTCTTTAGAAATTTGTGCCATCATTTTTGCTTCGAATTGCTCAAAGTAGTTTTCTGGAACTTTAAATCCCGATTTCATTTCTTTGTTATTTTCTAAATCAAATTGCTTCATATCTATTGGACAAAAATAAGGTTAAAAGGTTTAATTGGTATGTAAAAATTCTTCTATTTTCTTAACTGCTATATGATAACTTGCTTTTAAAGCACCAACAGAAGTTCCTAAAATTTCGGACATTTCTTCGTATTTTAATTCTTCAAAATATTTCATTTTAAAGACTATTTGTTGTTTTTCAGGCAAAATAGCAATGGCTTTTTGTAATTTCAGTTGGATTTCATCGCCATCAAAAAAAACATCACTTTCTAATTTATTTATCGCTTTCTGTTGGGCTTCTTCATTTGAAATTCCTTGTTTTTTTGCTCTTTGTTGCATGAACGTTATGGCTTCATTGGTGGCAATTCGGTACATCCAAGAATACAATTTACTATCGCTTTTGAAATTTTTAAGATTCCCAAAAACTTTTACAAATGTATTTTGAAGCACATCATCGGCATCATCATGATTTAAAACCATGTTTCTAATGTGATAATACAATGGTTTTTGATACAATTGCAATAGCTTTCGAAACGCTTCGTTCTGCGTTTTCGGGTTTAATAATTCGGAGATGAAAGCTTTTTCGTCTTGCAAAATGCGATATTTGTTTATAAGACTAAAGATATTCAAAAAGGTTTAATTTTAATTTTTGTTTTAGTAAAAAAACAAGTTTCCCTTTGTAACTTTGCTTTGTAGAAATAAAATAACGATGAAAGATTTAAGCAATTATAGAAAATCATACGAAAAGAGTGAGTTATTGGAAAATCAAATTCCAGAAGATCCAATAAATTTATTTCATAAATGGTTTTATGAAGCGGAAGAATTAAATGCAGCCGAGGAAGTAAACGCTATGACTGTTACGACAATTGGTTTAGACGGATTCCCTAAAGCTCGTGTGGTATTGCTTAAAAAGTTCAATGAAGAAGGTTATATTTTTTATACCAACTACAATTCCGAAAAAGGAAAAGCCATTTTGAATAATCCGAATGTTTGTTTATCTTTCTTTTGGCCAACTGTTGAGCGCCAGATTATCATTAAAGGAATTGCTGAAAAAACAACTGATGTTATATCAGATAATTATTTTTCATCTCGTCCAGATGGAAGTAAATTAGGTGCAATTGTTTCGCCACAAAGTGAAGTAATTCCGAATCGAGAGTTTTTAGAGAATAATTTGAAAGCCTTAGAAAAAGAGTGGGAGGGAAAAGAAATTTTACGTCCAGCACATTGGGGTGGTTTTTTAGTTCGCCCTGTAGAAGTAGAATTTTGGCAAGGAAGACCAAATCGTTTACACGATAGAATTCGCTATCAATTAACTAACGAATACGATTGGAAGATAGAACGTTTATCTCCTTGATAATCAAATTTTTAAAAAAATATACATTATAAATCCTAAGTTTTAAAGCTTAGGATTTTTTTATTTATGTAAGTAAAGTTTTAAGTATTTGATATTCAAATGTTTAAAACGTTAAATTTTGATGTATTTCATCGATTTTTTATGCTTGTTACCGATTATTTTGTACCTTTATCTAAGAAATCAAACAGTTTGTCGATTTTATTAAATTGTTTAGTTCATTAATTTAAAAGATAAAGTCATGAAAAATTTAATATTAAATTCAGTTACTTTAGCGTTAATGCTTGTTTTATTTGTATCATGTTCTTCTGATAATGAAAGTAATCCAAGTTCTTCAACTGAAGTTGTCAAAAGTTATACGCATTCTACGGCCGAGTTAGAATTATTAGATCAGGTAAACAATTATAGAGTTTCAATAGGTTTAAATCCGTTAAATATTATTGATCATATTTCATATAAATCTGCTGAGCATAATGATTACATGTATGTTAATCATGTGGTTACACATGATGGTTTTGATAAGAGAAAATCTAATTTGCAAGAAGTATTAGGTGCTTACAGAGTTGGTGAAAACATTGCTTATGGTTATTCTTCAGCAAGTTCAACTGTGAATGCTTGGATTAATAGTCCTAGCCATAAAGCTAATTTAGAAGGTGACTACACACATTTTGGAGGAGCTATAAAAATTGATGAGGAAGGTAAAAAGTACTACACTAACATATTTATAAAAAAATAAAAAAGCAGTTATTAAATTAAACAACTGCTTTCCAAAAAATAATTAAAGTAAGTTACATTTTAATTACTATAAACTCACTTCTTCTGTTTTTCTGATGTTCAGTTTCACTACAAGGAACATCATCTGAACAGTTATTTACTAATTGCGTTTCTCCATACCCTTTTGCGGTTAATCTACTTCTATTTATACCATTTTTAACCATAAATTCTAAAGTTGATTTTGCTCTACGATCTGATAATTGTTCATTGTATTTATGTGATTGTCTACTATCGGTATGTGAACGGATATCAATTGTCATACTTGGATATTGGTTCATAACGGCAATTATTTTTTCTAAATCTTCTGCTGCATCTTTACGAATATTCCATTTGTCTAAATCAAAATAAATTATACTAATATTTAATACTTTAGCGAGATCTGTACCTACTTCTATTGGGAATATTTTACGTTTTAGTTCAAAATCTAATTTAGATTCTTCATTAATTGAAATTGGTTCAAATGATTTTTCAATTGTTTCGTATTCTTCTTTTGAAACTCTTACCAAATATTTTTTATTACAATCAATTTTAAAAGAATATAATCCTTTTTCTGAAGCAATTGTTTCGGAAATTTTATTCATTTTATCATCATATAGAATTACTTTGGAATTAGGTAAAATTTCTTTTGTATCAATATCTGTTATTAATCCAGATAATGTATGCGTACAAATTCTAAAGGTATAAATGTCATCAAAACCTATTCCTCCATCTCTGTTGGAGGAGAAAAATCCCAAACCATCTTTGTTAGTTACATAACCAAAATCATCTAATTGACTATTTAAGGGTTTACCAATATTAACTGGTTTTTCAAAAGAATTATTGTTGACTTTAGCTTCAAAAATGTCTAAACCACCTAGTCCTGGGTGTCCATCAGATGCAAAAAATAAATTATTATCAGCATCTATAAAAGGAAATGTTTCTCTTCCTTCCGTGTTTATAGTTGTTCCTAAATTTTCTGGTAAACCAAAATTACCATTACTATCAATTGATACCTTGTATAAGTCTGAATTACCAAAGCTTCCTGGCATATCTGAGGCAAAATACAATGTTTTCTCATCTGTACTCAAAGCAGGATGTGCTGTTTTGTAATTGTCGCTTGAAAAAGGAAGTTCTTTTACATTTGTCCATTCTCCATTTACTAATTCAGCTTTGTAAATTTTTTCCATGATTACTTTGTCGTCACTTTTACGTTTTTTGCCGTCGTTGTAATTGTTTCTAGTAAAATACATGGTTTTGCCATCTTTCGTAAAAATAGGAGAGGACTCATTAAATTTGGTATTCACGGTTTTAGAAAAGTTTTCTACGCTACCTAATCTTCCATCATTATCAATTGAAGCAACAAATAAATCAGTGAAGTTTTGTTTTGTCCAAGCATGAATTTTAGAATACTGGTTACCTTCACTTCGAGAAGAAGTAAATACAATTTGTTTACCAAAAAATGTTGGACCGTAATCATAAAATTCTGAATTAACATCTGTTTTATCTATAGTGTATTTACCAGAAACAGCATCAATATTAGTTAAGTAATTTTTATTTTCTTGAAATAATTTAGCTCTAGAATCGTTTGTTTTTTGGGCAAATAATTCCATGTATTGATTTGATTTTTCGTAATTTCCTACCGCTTTTAAGGCTTGAGCATATCTAAAATAATACTCAGAGTCTGTTTCTTGATTTAAGGCAAAAAGTTCACCATACCATTTAGAAGCTTTATCTAATTCACTATTAAAATAATATGCATTACCTAATTTTTGAAATAATTCTACAGATTTATATCCTTTTTCAGCCACTTTCTCATAAATTTCGATTGCATCTATATAGGAATATTTGTCGTATTTTTTGTCCGCTTTGTTTAGCTTAGACCCTTGACCGAAAGCACCAACTGTGATACTTAAAACGAATACTAGTGTGTATAATGTTTTCATAATTAGAAAATTTAAAAAAATCTAGGAGCTGAAACACTGCTTTTGTTGAACAACTCGTATCGAAGAAATATCTCGTGTGAACCTGAATTATAGTTAGCAAGTTTCGTAGTTTCTAAATCATATCCATATCCAATGAACCAAGAATCGGAAATTTGAAATCCAGCTAAAGCACTTACAGAAGCATCCCATCTGTAGGCAGCACCTAATGTTAGTTTTTCAAAGAATAAGAAATTTGCAGTTACGTCTGCTTGTAGTGGAGCGCCTTCTACTATTTTACTTAATAGAGCAGGTTTAAAATCAATATTATTACTTATTTTAAAAACGTGTCCAGCAATAAAATAAAAGTGCATTTTTTCTTTTGTAATTTTAATATTGTTATCATTATATCGATAGGATTCAAAAAAATTTGGCACTGATAATCCTAAATAAGTTTTATCTGAAAAAAGATATAATCCAGCTCCAACGTTTGGTGAAAATTCAGTATCCATATTTTGAAATTGAGGATCAGTAGGATCAAATACCCTTAGTTTATTAACATCTAATTGAAATAAATTTGCAGTTCCCTTTAAGCCTAAAGATAATTTATAATTTTCAGAAACTTGAATAAAATATGATAAGTCAGCAGAAATTTCATTCTCTGTTACTGGTCCAATCTTATCATTTACAAAATTTAATCCAATCCCAAAGTTTGAATCTCCAATCGGCATATTTATTGAGAAATTGTTAGTTACTGGTGCTCCATCTAATCCAACCCACTGATTTCTATGAAGTAAAAAGGCTGTAATAGTTTCCCTAGAACCTGCATAAGCAGGATTTACTAGTGACGTATTGTACATATATTGCGTATATTGAGAATCCTGTTGAGAATAGATATTTTGTAAAATGAATGCACAAATTATTGTTAGAATCGTTTTCATCTTGTTTGTTTTTAAGTTTTTTTAAGTCAATTAACGGTTTAAGTATAAATATCCTGATCGATCATGTTTCTTATTTTCCTCATCTGTATATTTAAGAATGTAAAAGTAAGTTCCGTCTGGTAGAAGTTCATTTCTATTAACAGTATTTCTTCCTTCAGATACACCTTTAAACGATTTAAGACTATTATTATAACCCGTTTCTTCATAGACTAAAATTCCCCATCTGTTATAAATTTCAATAGAATTATTTGGATAGCACTCAATTCCATCAATAAACAAGAAATCATTTGAACTGTCATCATTTGGTGATACTGCATTATACACAGTAATATCGCAAGCAGCTAATACTATACAATCATCATTAACATTTAAATAAATTTCATAAATCATAGGACAACTATTATCTTCTAATGCTACAACATATTGTATGGTGTAATTTCCTAAAGTCACATTATTAGGATTAAAAATATTACCATTCAATCCACCTGAATTTGTTATTTCTTGCCATTCTCCAGTTGTAGGAATTGAATCGTCTAATATAGTAAATAAATCTATTGGATTTTCTTCAATGCAAATTGCAAAAGGAATTGCATCAGACGTTTTTTCAACACTAACGTTTATAGTTTGGGAAAAATTTGCTTCGTTTCCACAATTATCAGATACTATCCATTCACGAATAAGGACATATTCATAAATTGAAACTACATTGGATGTTTCACTATAATTAATTTCATTGATTCCAGAACAATTATCTGTGAAAATTAATTCTGGAACTTCTGGAATCTCAGAACATAAAACGCTAATTTGAGAGTTTAATTGAGTTGTTAAAGTAGGAGGAGTGTTATCAAAAACAGTTATGATTTGAGTATAACTAGAACTGTTGTTACAACCATCAGTTATTGTCCATGTTCTATTGATAATATACTCACCCTCACATTGCGACTCTTGTCTGTCAATCGCATCTAGTACGTTTATAGTTACATCACTACAATTATCTGTTCCCGTCATAATTACAGGGTCTGGAACAGCATCACAAGAAACAGAAATATTTTGAGGTAATTCGCTTGTAAAAACAGGATTGGTTGTATCGATGATGGTAAAAGTAGCAGTAGTTGCAGCACTGTTTCCACAAGCATCAGTAGCAGTAAAAGTCACCGAAGCTGAACCTGTTGCACCACACGTATCGGAAACGGAAGTAAAGTTGTTAGTCCAAGTTACATTCGAGCAGTTATCACTAGCCGAAGCACCACCGTTAGAAACCAACCAAGCGTTTAAAGCTTCAGTATTTCCATTACCATCGCATTGTACTTCTGCATTAGAAGCTTGCACTAAAATCACAGGATTGGTTGTATCGATGATGGTAAAAGTAGCAGTAGTTGCAGCACTGTTTCCACAATTATCAGTAGTAGTAAAAGTCACCGAAGCTGAACCTGTTGCACCACACGTATCGGAAACCGAAGTAAAGTTGTTAGTCCAAGTTACATTCGAGCAGTTATCACTAGCCGAAGCGCCACCATTAGAAGCCAACCAAGCGTTTAAAGCTTCAGTATTTCCATTACCATCGCATTGCACTTCTGCATTAGAAGCTTGCACTAAAATCACAGGATTGGTTGTATCGATGATGGTAAAAGTAGCAGTAGTTGCAGCACTGTTTCCACAATTATCAGTAGCAGTAAAAGTCACCGAAGCTGAACCTGTTGCACCACACGTATCGGAAACGGAAGTAAAGTTGTTAGTCCAAGTTACATTCGAGCAGTTATCACTAGCCGAAGCACCACCATTAGAAACCAACCAAGCGTTTAAAGCTTCAGTATTTCCATTACCATCGCATTGCACTTCTGCATTAGAAGCTTGCACTAAAATCACAGGATTGGTTGTATCGATGGTGGTAAAAGTCTGTGTAATTGTTTGAGTACTACATGAAGTAATTATTGTATATGTTCTTGTTACTACAAGAGGACAACTACCATTTGAAGTATCAACATAAGATATAGTGTAATTTAATTGATTATTTGATACATTTCCACCGGCGTTAATAAAATCTTGAAGATTAATATTAACGGGTGTTTCACTATACACTAAAGGAGAAATTACAGAAGAATTACAGCCATTTATATTTACAGATTGAGGCGACGTAATTGTTGGATTTGTATCGATGTTAATTTTTAAAGTATAGTAACAACCATTTGCATTTGGTGGTACAGCATAGTAATTCAAGCTTCCTAAGGTATTTGGAAATGGATTTGAATTTGTATATTCAATTGTACTTCCATTTACAGGATAATTGTTATAAAATTGTGTACCAATAGGATAGTTTGATGCAATCGAATTAAACGGCACTTGAGATATAGGACTACAATAATTAAAAACTAATTCGTTGATAGTATTTTGACAATTTTGATTAATGAAGTTTGTAGCATCAATCATTGTCGTTATAGGATTTAATATAGGATCTCCAATGCATAAACCACTTGTAACATAACCTTGAATAAAAGGTTTATTTATAATTTGTATTCCTGTAATTGCACCAATTCCATTTATATAACCAAATAATGATGCAGCAGGAACACAATTTGAATTTTTTAGTAAAAAGCAATCCTCAGTTATTTTTATTTTATATTTTAATTCTCCTAAAATTGTTGTTGGACTTACTGGAACAGGTAATGTTCCAATGTCCCAAATAAGAGTACCTGATGGACCATCGTTTGGATTAAAATATATATTATTTGGAGTTGGTAGTGGACTAAAATTAACAACACCGTTTTGACTTCCATTTACAAATGTTGCTGTATATGGTAATTGAATTTTAATTTGTGCGTTATTTATATTTTCAGTTCCTTCATTAAGAATTTTGATGGAGTATTCAATCTCTTGGCCTGGAGTGACAGTTGTCGTAGAAGCCGCTGGGACACCATTAATGGTTACTAATGACATAACACCTTCAGGATCTGGGATGTAAGCATCAACAGCCATTGCTGCCATAAAAATCACATAGGTATCTTGTGTAGATCCATATCTTAAAGTTGTAGAGGTTTGATTGTTAGTAATGACTGAATTATTAGGATTTGGAATATTGAACATTGAAATATCAAGACCCGTATTGTTAACTAAATTTGGATTTCTAGTATTTCCTCCAGTTTGAATAGAAGAATTAAAGAAATTATTAGTTGAATTTCCAGTGTGGTTTAAAGATTGCCAATTATTATCACTAGATCTTTGTATATTAAAATAATCACCACTGATACTTCTATCACCTTCACCTGCCATAAGACCAAGTTTAACATTAACTTGACCTGTTTGCACTGCATTAAAACCCGATATTGGAATTTGATGATTTGAAGTTGAATTTCCTTGTACATATGCATGTCCATCAAAAACGGTAATATCTCTCCATTTCATCTTTGAATTTTCATACACAACAATTATTCCCCAGCCTCCATAGTATCCTGTAGACCCCCCATTACCTTCAACAAGAGCAATATCTGCTACAGTATATTGACCAATTCCATTATTTTTAACATAGTCAGTTATTTCAGCAAATGCAGAATACATGAATCCATCAGAATTTTGTGGATAATAAATATCATTACTATTAGCAGTTATCTCGATATAAGATGTTGATGATGGACCTTTTAATTTTACTTTTCGTTTATTAAATAATTTTGTGACAGAATTTTTGGTTACATTAAATGTTTCTGGGCTATTAGATCCGTCAGATGCTCTTCCAGTCCAGTATAATCCTGCAAAAATAACTTTTGAGCATTCGGGAATAGCACCATTTTCATTAGAAAATGTCAAATTAGCACTTGAAGAATTAAAAGTATTTGAATCTCCATCAATATCAACATAAACCATATTATTATTACTATTTGGTTCGTTGACATCATAGTTATTAAGTGTTAAGTTAGTATTTCCTATTAAAGTAAAATCACCTTTAATACTAAAAATACTAGTAGAAGGAGAAGAAATAGGCTCACGAGGTGTAAAGTTTACTCTAACTTGAGATTGTATAGACAAACTAACAAAGAATAATAATATGAATATATTTTTTCCACCTAAACTTAAATTTTTAGAGTAATTTTTTGTTTTCATTTTTTTAAAATTTATTGTGGAACACTTATTAAGTAGGTAATTAATAAATTTGGATTTTTAATATTCAATAAAGAAAATGTATCAGAATAATCGGTTTCAATGATTATGTGAATCAATTCTAAATTTATTAAGGCATTGATAACCTGTAAATCAATAGGAGCATTATATTTTTTAAGTCTAATAATGCAATATTTTACAGTAGATTTTTCAAGACTATTTAAATCTTTAATATGATTTAAATTTTCATATCTGATATCTATAATATTTGATTTTTCAGATTTTTTAAATTTTTGATCATATCCAAACTGAATCAAATCTGAAGAATTTAAAATAGTATCTATTTTACTTTTTAATTCTAAATTTGATTTAAAAGAATAGTCATTGCAATTGAAAATTTTCTGTGCATTACAAATAGTAAAACAACTGAAAAAGAAAACAAAACATAACATAAATGTTTTGACTTCTAATTTTGAACTTTCCATAATAATAATTTTTAAAAAAAATAATAATTACAGTAAGTCTATTTTAAGGTTGTGTTGGGGGACAAACCTAAATAAGTAGGAAGAATTTTGATTTTTGGGTATCAAATTGTTTTGCTAAATTACTTAAAAACTAACATTTTACTAATTTGTATGTAGTGTTTTCGATAAAGTGTAAAAAATAATCTATAAACTAACTAAAAAACAAACAATTTATTAATTTCTAGTTCATTTAAAAATGGTATATTGTATTTAAATAATGGGATCATGAAAAATTTAATTTTAATCAGACATGCAAAATCATGTTGGAATGTACCTCTACAAGATATCGATAGACCAATTTCCAATAGAGGTCGTAAAGATGCTCATTTAATTGCATCCAAAATTCATAAAATTTTACCCTCTTCATACATTGTATGGAGTAGTGATTCTATACGAACAAAAGAAACAGTATACATATTTTCTGAATATTTATTAATTCCTTTTGAAACAATTCATTTTTCTAAAGATTTGTATACTTTTGATTTGAATGAGTTGGAAGAAATTATAAAAAAATGTGAAAATTCATATCATAATTTAATTCTTTTTGGACATAATGAAGCTATTACAAAATTTGTTAATAAATTTGGAGACCTTTATATTGATAATGTTCCTACATCTGGTGTTGTTGCTATGCAATTTAACATTGAACATTGGAAAGATTTATCAAAAGGAAAAACGCTAACAACATTATTTCCCAGTCAATTTAAAAATGAGTAGTATATCCAATAATTACATAGATAGAGAAAAAAGTTGGTTAACTTTTAATGCTAGAGTTCTACAGGAGGCTAATGATGAAAATGTTCCTTTATTAGATAGATTCCGTTTTCTTGGTATTTTTTCTAATAATCTTGACGAATTTTTTAGAGTTCGTTATGCGGCAATTCGTAGGCTTATTCATGAAAATCATGAAACTGAAAAAATTTTAGGTTTACCGGCAGAACAATTGTTAAAGGAAATAACGGATATTGTAATTGAACAGCAATCTGAAAGTTTACGTATTTTAAGTGAAATCGAAAAAAAATTAGAGAAGGAAAACATTTTTATTATTAATGAAAAACAAGTAATTAAAGAGCAAGAAAACTTTATCCACGAATTTTTTATACAAAAAGTGAGTCCAGCACTCGTGACAATCATGTTAAATGATTTAGAGGAGTTTCCATTACTAAAAGATACTTCTGGATATCTAGCTATAAAGTTAGTAATGATTTCTAACTCAGGTCAAGAAGATATCCGATATGCTGTAATAGAAATTCCTCATACCATTAATAGATTTGTTGTGTTACCATCAAATTCTGAAAAACAATATATCATCCTTTTAGACGATGTTATTCGACTTAATTTAAATAGTATATTTAATATTTTTGATTATAAGAGTGTTTCTGCCCACATGATAAAAATTACAAGAGACGCTCAATTAGAATTTGATAGTGATTTAAGTAAAAGTTTAATAGAAAAAATATCCAGTTCTGTAAAGGAACGAAGAGTGGGTGAGCCAGTTCGTTTTGTTTATGATCAAGCAATTGGTAAGGATACTTTAGATTTCTTTTTAAAGAGAATGAATATTTTAAGTTCTGAAAGTATTATTCCTGGTGGTAGATATCATAATAGAAGAGATTATATGAATTTCCCAAATCTTGGTCGATATGATTTGTTGTACAGAGAAAATCATCCACTTCCTATTCCAGGATTATCCTTAGAAGGAAGTATTTTAGAACGAATTAAAAAGAAAGATTATTTGCTATACGCACCTTATCAATCCTTTTCTTATATTATAAAATTTTTACGGGAAGCTGCTTTAGATCCTAAAGTTGTATCAATTAAAATTACTTTATATCGTTTAGCAAAAAATTCTCAAATAGTAAGTTCGTTAATAAATGCAGCTAAAAACGGAAAAAAAGTAACTGTTCAAATCGAATTGCAAGCGCGTTTTGATGAAGAAAGTAATATTTCCTATTCTGAACAAATGCAAACCGAAGGTATTGAATTGATTTTTGGAGTGAAAGGTTTAAAAGTACACAGTAAAATTTGTGTTATTGAAAGAATCGAAGAAGGAAGAGTAAAACGCTACGGATTTATTTCGACTGGAAACTTCAATGAAAATTCTGCTAAAGTTTATACCGATGTAACCTTATTTACTAGTAATACCGAAATTTTAAAAGACGCTGCTAAGATTTTCGATTTTTTTGATGTGAATTATCGTGTACATCGTTACAAACATTTAATTGTTTCACCACATTACACCAGAAGTCGTTTTAATAAATTAATTGATAGAGAAATATTAAACGCACTTTCAGGTAAAGAAGCTTATATTAAATTGAAAATGAACAGTATATCCGATTTTAAAATGACAGATAAATTGTATGAAGCAAGCCAAGCTGGAGTAAAAATTCAATTAATAATCAGAGGTATTTGCTGTTTAATTCCTGGAGTTAAAGGTTTGAGCGAAAATATTGAGGCCATTAGTATCGTAGATAATTATTTAGAACATTCCAGAATTTATATTTTTGGAAATGCAGGAGATCCTGAAGTTTTTATTTCATCTGCAGATTTCATGACACGAAATTTAGATGCAAGGGTAGAAGTAACCTGTCCTATTTATGATCCTGAAATTAGAAAAGAATTGATTGAAACTTTTGAAATAGGTTGGAAAGCAAATGTAAAAGCCCGAATTCACTCATCAGATTTATTGAATCGATACAGAAAACGTGGTGATGAAAAAACGTTTAGAGCCCAACAAGAAATGTACAATTATTACCAAAACAAATTAGATGTAATTGCCGAAAACGTGCAATAAAAATATAGATGATTACAATAAAAAAATATGCAGCTATCGATATCGGTTCCAATGCCATGAGGTTATTGGTAACCAATATTGTAGAGCAAGAAGGCCAAGCGCCTCAATTCAATAAGAGTTCCTTAGTTCGTGTTCCTATTCGTTTAGGACAAGATGCTTTTACCGTAGGCGAAATTACCGAGGAAAATATTGAAAGAATGATTGACGCCATGAAAGCCTTCAAATTATTAATGAAAGTACACAAGGTAGAAAAATATCAAGCGTGCGCTACATCTGCTATGCGTGAGGCTTACAATGGAAAAGAAGTTGTTGAAATTATCAAAAAGAAAGCCGATATAAAAATTGATATTATTGATGGTAAAAAAGAGGCAGCCATTATTGCGGCATCCGATTTAAAACAATTCATCAGTACTGATAAAGCCTATTTATATGTAGATGTTGGTGGTGGAAGCACCGAATTTTCTTTATTTTACGAAGGAAATATCATCGCATCCAAATCGTTTAAAAACGGAACCGTTCGATTGTTGAATAACATGGTAAACGATGTCGTTTGGCAAGAAATTGAAAAATGGATTAAAACCAACACCGAACCTTTTGATGATATCACACTAATTGGTTCCGGTGGGAATATCAATAAATTATTTAAATTATCTGAAAAACAACAAGATAAACCACTTTCGTATGTATATATAAGTTCGCAATACCAAAAATTGAACAGCATGACCTACGAGCAAAGAATTGCTGAAATAGGTTTAAATCCAGACCGCGCCGATGTAATTATTCCAGCTACAAGAATCTATTTGAACGCCATGAAATGGAGTGGTGCCCGACATATTTATGTACCAAAAATTGGATTATCTGATGGTATCGTGAAGGCGATGTATTATGGTAGGATTTAAAAGCAATTTAAAAATTTTACACATCCAAATCAAACGTCTTTCTCAACAAATCTAAAGCTGGATTAATTTGTTTCAAACGTTCAAATTTTTCTTGTGGGGTGAAGGCGTATTTGTTTTCGGTAGTTTCATTTACAACAACTTCAATGGTAATGTCGTGGTTGTGTAATTTGCCTCTTAAATAGCCTAATAATTCAATCGAACCTGATAAAAACTCTTCTTTGGTACTTTGGTTAGGAAGTTCTAATGTGATTTTTGTTCCGTTTAATGTTGGATCGTTCATTTGCATGTACGTTGCCATCAAACGTTTTCCGCTGTCTACCATTTTCTGAGCAAACTTATTCCATTGCAACAACATATCGGTTTCGTTAAAGGCTTCTGAAGGCAATTCTTCGCGATGTCTTTGAACAGTTTGTTGTTGGACTTCTAACTCTTTTTTCGCTTTAATACTCGCTAATGAAAGTGCCGAAACTTTAGTTCCAGTCGGATTTAAATTGGTTAAAACAGGTTTCGGAATTTCAGGAACAATTGGAGCAACTACTTCATTTTGAACTTCTGGAATTTCAGTAGCTATAGGCTTGTTTACAACAGTTTCAGAAATTACAACAGGTTTAATTTCCTCAGTTGGAACCTGAGTTTTTAATGAAGAAACTTCCGAAATAGAGTAGGAGTTGTTCTTGTAATACGTAGCCGGAATAATAAATTTAGCTACTTTTTTTTTTCTCCATCAAAAGTGATAGAGGCTAATTGCATCAAACAAAGTTCAACTAAAAGTCGTTGATTTTGACTGACTTTATATTTTAAATCACATTCATTAGCCAATTCAATTCCTTTTAATAAGAAATCATGCATCGCTTTGTGAGATTGCGCTGCATATAAACTTTGTGCATGTTCACCAGCTTCCAATAAAGGTAAAGTAGCTGGATTTTTACACACTAATAAATCTCTAAAATGCGAAGCCAAACCAGCAATAAAATGATGCCCATCAAAACCTTTTGCTAAAATGTCATTGTAAGCTAAAAGTAAATCCGGAATTTTATTTTCTAAAATTAAATCGGTGATTTTGATGTAATACTCAAAATCTAAAACGTTTAAATTTTCGGTAACGGCTTGTCTGGTAAGGTTTTTTCCACAATACGAAACCACTCTGTCAAAAATAGACAAAGCATCACGCATAGCACCATCAGCTTTTTGAGCAATGATGTGAAGTGCGTCATCTTCAAAGGTAATTCCCTGTTCTTTCGCAATTTCAGCTAAGTGTTCTTTCGCATCTTTAACCGTAATTCTTTTGAAATCAAAAATTTGACAACGTGATAAAATCGTTGGTATAATTTTATGTTTCTCGGTAGTTGCTAAAATGAAAATGGCATGCTTAGGTGGTTCTTCTAATGTTTTCAGGAAAGCATTAAAAGCCGCTTGCGAAAGCATGTGCACCTCGTCAATAATATAAACTTTGTATTTTCCTGTTTGTGGAGGTATTCTAACTTGGTCAATAATACTTCTAATATCATCAACACCGTTGTTAGAAGCCGCATCTAATTCGAAAACGTTAAAAGAGAAATCCTCATAAGGATCATCATATCCTTCTTGATTGATTTTTCGAGCTAGAATTCGAGCACAAGTTGTTTTTCCAACACCACGTGGTCCAGTAAATAATAAGGCTTGCGCTAAGTGATTCGTTTCAATAGCATTCAACAACGTATTGGTAATAGCTTGTTGCCCCACAACATCTTTAAATGTCTGCGGACGATACTTACGAGCTGATACGATAAATTGTTCCATAAATTCTATTGAAATACAAATATAGGTTGTGAAATTCCAAAAAGCAAATTCCAAAAACCAAATTGAGGTGAATCTTTATAAAAGTTATTCACAATTTAGTTTTTAAGTTTTAAAGTGATGTTGAATGCTTGCTTTTAATAGAAAGTTTAGTAATTGCTTCAGCATTTTTATCAGAAGAATTAGCCGAAGTTCCGGTTACAAAAACACCTTTTAATCCGTATTTGGAAACGATTCCGTAAACGGTTGCTGAGTCGTCGGGATTAGAGTTGCCTTCGTAATGGTAAATATGATTGATGGTATAATTTTCGGGATGCAAAATAATATCTTCTTCATTTTGATTGAAATCAAATGTAAACCCTTTCTCTCTTAATTTTATAAGCGCTTCGGAGACTGAAGCGTAGTGATAAATAGTTGACATAAGAATTAAGTATTATAAGATTTGCGACCTATAAATTTACGAATATATTATCTCTTAAAAACAAAAGATTGTGTTAAACTATCTATTAAAATTTCTTTAAAACGATAGAATTTGTTGTAAGTTTGCACCGCAGACCGCCTTATCGTCCGTGTGTAAACATGGTAGGAAAGTCCGGACACCAAAGAGTAGCATAGTGGGTAACGCCCATCCGCCGAAAGGTGAGGACAAGTGCAACAGAAAGTATGTACAGGTAATGCTGTAGTGAAACCAGGTAAACTCTATGCGGTGAAATGCCAAGTATATCAGCAGTTTCTGATCAATCAGAATAAGGGCTACTCGTCCGATGTTGAAGGGTAGGCAGCTTGAGTTACGTAGTAATGCGTAATCTAGATAAATGATAAGGCTCCGTTTATTCGGGGACAGAATCCGGCTTATAGGTCTGCTTTTTTATTTAATGACGATTTTATCCTTCGTCTTCGTCTTCATCTTCATAATCCTCTTCTTCGTCGCTTTCGAATTCGTAAAAAGAAAATACAGAACCTCCGTAACTTTTTGAAAAGGAAAAATTAGTCAAATGATCTAATTTTGTGTGTTTTGAATGTTCTACAATTAACATTCCTTCTTCGTCTAAAAGCTCGTTTTCAAAAATAAGTTGAATGATTTTTTCAAAGTTCTCCTGACTCAAATCATATGGTGGATCAGCAAAAATAATATCATAACTTGCTTTACTTTTTTCTAAGAATTTGAAAACATCACTTTTAATTACGCTAATATCTAAATCTAATTCCGTTGCTGTTTTTTTGATGTAATTCACACAACCCATGTCGCCATCAACACTAGTTATTGGACCTGCACCACGAGAAGCGAATTCGTAACTGATATTACCAGTTCCTGAGAATAAATCCAAAACTTTTAATCCATGAAAATTAAAGTAATTATTCAAAATATTGAATAACGATTCTTTACACATGTCGGTTGTAGGACGAACAGGTAAGTTTTTTGGAGCTACTAAACGGCGTCCTTTGTGTTTTCCGGAGATAATTCTCATGAATGGTAAAGTATAAAGTGATTTCTCAATTCTGCAGAAGAAACGTCTAAGATTGAAGCTTTGTTTGAAACATCAAGGAAAGTACAATTTCTAATATATTGATATGCAATCTTAAAAAAAGGATCTTCTTCCACACAATTTCCTAAAATTTGTACCGAAATAGTTTCTGGATTTAATTGCAATTGTTCGCAAGTAAACAAGATGAAATAGATAAAATCTTCTGGAGTATTATATTGAAACGAATTAAAAAGAATTAATTGCTGATTTTTCACTACAACAATTTCAAAATGTTCTTTTTGAAGATGAACAAAAACTTGTTTATCTTCTTTATTTTTGGACAAATCGAGTAATTGTCTAACTAAAATAGAATTAGCATTTTGGTATTCAAAAGTTTCGTATTGGTCTAGTAGAAAGTTATTGATATTAACGAATGGCACATGAACGTTATTCATTTCGTAAGGAAAAATAACATCATGTGTAAAAAAATCAGTCTCAAAAACTTTGGTATTATATTGCAAATAACTTGCTAAAAAATGAACATCAAATAGGGAAGTAGGTACAAAAGTATTCAGGTTATTATCATGAATTACCATTACTTCATCAAATGATTTTGTTAGTATGGTATAATCCACAAAAGTGCGCCACAATTGTTCTTCAATTACTTTGTTTTTCTCAAAGTGAATTGACTTAGTGTGTATTACTTTATTGGAAAGTAAATCAAATACACAAAAAGAAAGTCCACTCAAGGAAACCTGAATGGACAACTTTTTATATGTTTTTTGTGTAATGTCGTTATTCGTTATTACCATATTTTTTTGGCCAGTTTCCTGTAAGAGTAACTTCTTCTAAAGAACCTAAAATGATTTGAGGACCATTGATTTCGTCAATAGACTCTACTTTGTTTTCTTGTTTTACTAATTCTTGATCTAAATCTTTTAATAAAGCATTTTTATCAATAATGGCTTGGAAAACAGAAATATTCATGTCATTTCTAGAAACAACTCCTGTTTTCATTGTTACTGGAACTTCAACTTCACCAACTTTTACAACATTAAGTCTTTTATATCTATCTGAATTTTTGAACAAAGAATCTTTTACTTTAACTGTTCCCAATTTTGTTATGATTACTTCATCTTTAAAGAAACCACCAACACCGTCAGCACCAACTTTAATTCCAAATGCAGCATTTTTTGCAGCATCAATTACAGCAGTATCTCTTCTTGAAATAATTTCAAATTCGCCATTTTCAACAAATTTTACTAACTCATCAAAAGTGTCAGCATATTTTCCATTCACAGATTTATAACCTGTTTGTAATTTTTTAATGTCTAACATTGTTTTAACAGCTACTTCGTAACGAGCTTCTTTTTCATTTTGAAATTCTATAGGTTTCATAATGGAAGCGTATATTAAATATACAATGAAAAGTGAAATTCCCCACAATACAATTGTGAAAACTTTTTTATTTCCAGGTGTAACAAATTTATCGATTAGCTTAACCAATACAAAGATTAAAACAACCAATACGACTAAATAAATAGCAATTTCTAACATTTGAATAATTTATTTTTAGTTAAATAGGTACGCAAATCTACAATTTTTTTTTCTACACAAAAGAATTTCTTGTAAAAATCATTCAGTATATTTGAAAAATTAATATTGGCCAAATCTTTTTTATGACTTACAAGCTGTTTTACAATTTATTACAAAATCATTTTCCGCATCAACCCACTCTAAAACAGGATGTTTTTTTTCAGAAAATTGCCGATTTTATTTTAAACTCGACTTCTGATGATATTTTTGTACTGAAAGGTTATGCCGGAACAGGTAAAACAACAATAATTTCTACCGTAATTAATAATTTAGGCGATGTTAATATGAAAGCTGTACTGCTTGCACCAACAGGTAGAGCAGCTAAAGTAATCAGTAATTACTCAGGAAAACCGGCTTATACGATTCATAAACGAATTTATTTTCCAAAAAAAAATAAAACAGGAGGAGTAAGTTTTACTTTGCAACAAAATAAATTTAAAAATACTCTTTTTATAGTCGATGAATCTTCTATGATTTCAGATAATAATCAAGATTCTAAACTCTATGAAAATGGTTCGTTGTTAGATGATTTGTTTTTTTATGTAGATGCAGGAAATAATTGCAAACTCTTATTAATAGGAGATACCGCGCAGTTGCCACCTGTGAATATGAGTGTGAGTCCTGCTTTGGATATTGACTCACTTTCGCTTCATTATCAAAAAAATGTTCATCATATTGAATTAGATGAAGTAATGCGTCAAGCAGAACATTCTGGAATTTTGTATAATGCTACGCAATTACGAGAATTATTATATTCACATTTTATTGATACCTTCCAATTCAAACTAAAAGGATTTAAAGATATCGTTCGATTACAAGATGGATATGATATTCAAGATGCCATTCATCAAGCGTATGATAGTTATAGTATAGAAGATACAGCTTTTATTTTGCGTTCGAATAAAAGAGCGAATCAATACAACCAACAAATTAGAGCTTCTATTTTGTCCAAAGAAAGTGAAATTTCAACTGGAGATTATTTAATGGTAGTGAAAAACAATTATTTCTGGTTACCCGAAAATTCAGAAGCAGGTTTCATCGCTAATGGTGATATTGTCGAAATTTTAGAAATCAGAAAAATTCAAGAGCTATACGGATTTAAATTTGCCACCGTAAAAATAAGAATGGTTGATTACCCGAATCAAACACCATTTGATACGGTAATAATGTTAGACACGATTATGAGTGAATCTCCTTCCTTGACGTATGAAGAATCAAATAAATTGTATCAAGAAGTTTTATTGGATTACGAAGAAGAACGCCAACAATATAAAAAACTACAAAAAGTAAAAGAAAACCCTTATTTCAATGCGCTTCAAGTTAAATTTTCGTATGCAATTACGTGTCATAAATCGCAAGGTGGTCAATGGAAAACGGTTTTTGTAGAACAACCTTATTTACCCGACGGAATTGATATCGATTATGTCCGCTGGTTATACACCGCCATCACGCGTGCTGAAGAAAAATTATATTTAATCGGATTTAAGGATGAGTTTTTCGAAAATTAATACTTTTGTAATTAAACAAAATCAACCATGAAAACAGTAATAAAAGTTGTTATAGGTTTATCTGTGATGATATCCATAGTTTTTTTATTCGTTCTATATGGTTTAAATTTGATGGAAATCGAGGATAAATATGGAGGTTTTCAAGATTTGTATTATGAAATTGATAAATCTGATAATTACTTTATAATTATTGAAAATAAAGAAGTTGGTTTGGTACAAAAGTTAGACGATGAAATTTTAGTTACGGTTGATGATTGTATGAAACATCTTTTAAACTATTCTGATAAAAAAATTGAAGTTTATCGGTTTGAAGTTAATGAAACAAAAAATGATTTCACTTTAAAAGATGCAGTTCTTTTAAAAAATGATAACAATACAAAATTGATATTTAAAAATTAAAATATGCCTTTGGCAATAATCATAAAGCAAACATGAGAATAATAGCTGTAATTCCCGCAAGATATGCTTCAACTCGTTTCCCTGCAAAATTAATGCAAGATTTGGGAGGCAAAACCGTAATTCTTAGAACATATGAAGCGGCTATTTCCACAAATCTATTTGATGATGTTTTTGTGGTAACGGATTCTGATTCAATTTTCAACGAAATTATTTCGAGTGGAGGAAAAGCCATCATGTCGATAAAAGAACACGAAAGCGGAAGCGACAGAATTGCAGAAGCTGTTGAACATATGGATGTTGACGTTGTAATTAACGTTCAAGGCGACGAACCTTTTATAAATAAAAAACCTTTAGAAGAACTAATTGAAGTTTTTAAAAACGATTTAGAAAAGAAAGTTGACTTAGGCTCTTTGATGTTTCAAATAGCTGATAAAGAAGAAATTAATAATCCAAACAACGTAAAAGTTATAACAGACCAACAAGGTTTTGCATTATACTTTTCACGTTCGGTGATTCCGTATCCTAGAGAAGAAAATGTAGGCGTTCGTTATATGAAGCACATCGGAATTTATGCTTTCAGAAAAGAAGCGTTAATGGATTTTTACCGCTTACCCATGTTGTCGTTAGAAGCTTCTGAAAAATTAGAGCAATTACGTTACTTAGAATATGGAAAACGCATTAAAATGGTAGAAACTTCTCACGGAAGTATCGGAATAGATACTCCTGAAGATTTAGAAAAAGCGAGAAAGTTATTGTAATTAATTATTCTGTTTTATCACTAAAATAGCCTCTAGTTTTAATTTTAGAAGAAAAGAAATTCATAAACAAAATAACAAAGAAAAGAAATAAAAATACTTGTAGAATAGTAAATATTTTTCCTTCCATTGTTATTGGATAATATTCTCCATAACCTATTGTAGAAGAGGTTACAAAACTATAATATACCGCATCAAACCAATGATTTAATGTTGCATTCAAGTAATTTCCAGTTCTGTAAAATACTGCAAAAGCTAAAACCGATTCTAAATAATTGAAAAATAATAACAACATCGATCTTTTATATGAACGAGGTTGTGAAAATAAGTCGGAAGCAAAAATTAATGTTGGTATATATAAAACGGTTTCTAAGAGAATATAAGTTAATACATAAACAATGTAGTTATTAGTTTGCCAATTATTTATAAGTATTAAAAAAGGAAAAATAACTTTAGCTAAAATGTAAAAATCCATGGCTAAATCCTTGTATTCATGTCCAAACTTATTTGCCCAATATTTGATGTATATTCCTGGAAATAGTAATTGAGATGAGGATAAAAACAGACGAACAATTTTTTCAATTCCATTATCATCCTCATGATCGTTATTCCAAATCGCTTTAATATTTAAGATTCTTTTTCTAAGTGGATTCGTTTTTTGAATATATTTTTCATTAACCTTTCCTACCAATAATTTTTTAATTATACTCATCACGATAATTTTTTAATGGTAAACAATTCATTATGCACCTCAATTTTTGGATATAATCTTACGGAATAATTGCTATCAAATTTACTTTTATAAATAGCATTTCTTCTTCTATCTTGATAATCTAAAATCATAGTATTAAACAAGATAAAACCATTTATATTAAGTAAAAAATTAATTCTATTAATAAAGAAATCTTCAAATAAAAAATTAGGCATTGTCGTATCTTGAAAGATATCAATAATGATTAAATCATATTTTTCTTTGGTTTTTAAAACGAATTCAAAAGCATCGTCATTCACAATTGAAACGTTATTATAGTTTCCTAAACCAAAATATTTTCTAGCCAATTCAATCACAGCAGCATCAATTTCAACTCCTGTAATTTTACCTTCAAATTTTACTTCTTTTTTTAAAGTTTCAATAACGCTTCCACCAGCAACACCTAATACAAGTATAGAATGAAAATTTTGAATTCGTTCGTAGCCTATATATTTTAAACCTTTTTTTAGTACGCGCTGTAAACTACCAAAAGAATAATTCGTATTCTCAGAATCTAAAACCAAATGGCCATTATTCCAGGTTACTTCTAGATTTTTACTGTAAACCGATTTCTTTTGATGAATTTTTATAGGTAATAAAAAACTCAATACGCGCTTAATCATGTAATTTTGTTTGTAATCGTAAATATAATTTTATTTTTGTCTCAAAATAGTCTCACATGAAACAAATTATATACAAATTTATTTTCTGCAAAATTTTCGGTTGGAAAGTAATCGGAACAATTGCACCAGAAGTAAAAAAATGTGTGTTAATAGCGGTTCCACATACAAGCTGGTGGGATTTCTTTCTCGGAATTTTTTCTCGTGGAATTCTTAATCTAGAAATTAATTATGTAGCTAAAAAGGAATTATTTGTATTTCCTTTTAATTATTTCTTTACTTGGACAGGAGGAACTCCTCTAAATCGCCAAAAAAACGAGAATAAAGTAGATACAATTGCTAAAATATTTCAAGAAAAAGATGTTTTTAGATTAGCAATCGCACCAGAAGGAACTCGAAAAAAAGTAACCGAATGGAAAACGGGATTTTATTACATGGCATTAAAAGCAAATGTTCCAATTATTCCTGTAGCGTTTGATTACGGAAGAAAACAAGTAGTGTATCACGAACCATTTTACCCAACGGGAAATATTGATGCTGATTTAAAATTTTTAAAATCGTATTACAAAGATGTAATTGGTAAAATTCCTGAAAAAAGTTTTACAGATATTTAAAAAAATAGAACTCTGGAGAAATTCAGAGTTTTTTTATGGTTTATAGTTTTTAAAAGTACCATTTTTAAAAAACACTACAATGCGCTCAATTTCTTCGTGAGAATTATTTTCTGTTTTAGACGATTCTACAGGATTAGGTTCTGAGAGGGTAGAAGCAATTCCTTTTTCTACAGTCGAAAACAAATCAGGTTCCGAATTAGTGTTTTCTACAATTGGTAGTGAAGAAGATTTTTTTTCAATTTCTAAAACTGTTGGAACACCATTTTCTGATTTTGGAAAATTTCCTTTTCCATTCAAAATCCAATACAAATCTACTTCAGGAAAAACCTCAATTACTTTTATAATAAAATCCAAGCTAGGCTTATTTCTACCAGAGAGTAGGTGAGACAGACTCGAACGCTGCACATTGATTTTATCCGCAAATGCAGAAGCCGATAAATTATAATAATCGAGTATGATTTCTAACCGTTTTATAAAATCATCAATGTTTACCATTGTAAATAGTTGTTTTAAATTACAGGGTTACAAATGTAAACAAAGTAAAAGAAATACACAAGTTTACAGATGTAAATAACGATAGATGTATTAAATATAAGCTTTATTTAGATAGTCATAACTAATTGATTAATAAAAAATAGTATATGTAAATAGTGACTAAGTTAATATTATAAATTAATACGATAAAGGGTAATATAATCTGTAATTAAAACCGTTTACAAAAGTAAATTCTACAACATTTCTTCATGTTTACAAATGTAAAATTAAAGTTGTTTACATTTGTAAATCAAAATAAAGCCATGGATTATTTACAATTAGCAACTCAATATTTAGAGCCGAAACTAAAAGGCAAGTATATTTATTTAGATACTATTTTACCAGTTTTGAAATCGTTAAATTCAGATTTTGAAATTACTCAAATTGGAAAATCGGTTCAAGGAAGAACTATTCATCAAGTAAAAATTGGAACTGGAACAACCAAAATTTTGATGTGGTCGCAAATGCATGGAAATGAATCTACGACTACAAAAGGATTATTTGATTTTTTTAATTTTTTGCAATCGGATAATGAAATTGCAAACCGAATTAAATCGGATTATACCTTATTATGTATTCCTATGCTAAATCCAGATGGTGCTTTCTTATATACGAGAGAAAATGCTAATCAAGTGGATTTAAATAGAGATGCTTTTAATGCTACTCAACCTGAAATGCAAATCTTGCATAGCGTTTATAAAAGTTTTCAGCCAGATTACTGCTATAATTTACACGATCAACGAACTATTTTTGGAACAGAAGGCTTTAGTTTACCTGCAACTGTCTCTTTTTTATCACCAGCTTATAATGAAGAGAGGGAATATAATGAAGTGCGTTTAAAAGCAATCCATATAATAAACAATATGAATAATGCGTTACAACTTTATATTCCAAATCAAGTTGGGCGTTTTGATGATAGTTACAATGTTAATTGTACAGGTGATTATTTCACAACGCAAAACACTCCAACGATTTTATTTGAAGCTGGGCATTATAGAGATGATTATAATAGAGATATTGTAAGAAAATTTATTTTTATTTCGCTTTTAAGTTCATTTAATGGAAGTTACGAAAACGTTATAGTTGATAAAGAATTGAAGAATTATTTGAAGATTCCTCAAAATAACAAATGTTTTTATGATTTTATTTATAAAAATGTCAAAATTATTGACAATAGTGAAGAAAAAATAATTAACTTTGCAGCTCAATATACTGAAGTAGTGCAAGATGGTCAGTTAAAATTTGTGGCAACTATCGTTAAAATTGATGATTTGCAGGATTTTAAAGGACATTTAGAATACGATTGTGCAAATGGTTTGTTTGAATCTAATGGGAATTATTTTCCAAAAATAGAAGATAAAGCCGATTTTTTTATCAATAATTTAGCAGAATTTAACAATGGTGTAAAAATTATTTGATAAATTTGCCTCAGTTTTGAATAAAAATCAAAAAATTAACAATTATTACAAGCACTTATGAGCAAGTTTCGTTTAGATGAAGTAGATCATCAAATTTTGGACATGTTGATAGATAACACGAGAGTTCCATTTACAGATATTGCAAAAAAATTATTAATCTCTGCTGGTACTGTTCATGTTAGAGTTAAGAAAATGGAAGATGCGGGTATCATTCAAGGGTCATCTTTAACATTAGACTATGAAAAATTAGGATATTCTTTCATTGCTTATGTTGGGGTTTTTTTGCATAATACGTCTCAAACGAAATTCGTTTTAGAACGAATTAATCAAATTCCTTTTGTAACTGTTGCTCATGTAACTACTGGAAAATTCAATATTTTCTGTAAAATTAGAGCTAAAGATACTAAACACGCTAAAGAAGTTATCTTCATGATTGATGATATCGAAGGGGTGTATAGAACTGAAACCATGATTTCTTTAGAAGAAAGTATCAATGACAAAAAACGATTGATGCATACGATTTTTAAAGAATTGTAAAATATGAAGCCTCTTATGAGGCTTTTTTTATTTCTTTATTTATGAAAAATTTACAACCTAATGAATTTGCTCCCTATTATGAGAATTATATCAAATTAGTTCCTGAGCAAGATATAATTAAAGGACTTATAAAGCAAAAAGAAGAAATGTTACATTTCTTTAAATCGATTCCGGTTTTTAAACATGAATTTAAATATACAGAAGGGAAGTGGACTATAAAAGATATTATACTTCACATAATTGATGCGGAACGAATTTTTGCTTATCGTGCTTTACGTATTGCAAGAAATGATATGACGGCTTTACCAGGTTTTGAAGAAAACGATTATGTCGTTGTTGCTAATGCTAATAATAGAGAATATGAAAGTTTATTATCAGAATATGAAACGGTGCGAAATGCCTCTATAAGTTTATTTGAAACTTTTACTAATGATGATTTACTTCGTTTAGGAACAGCTTCAAATAATAGTATTTCAGTAAGAGCCATTGGGTATATTATGTTGGGGCATGAATTGCATCATAAAAATGTAATTTTAGAAAGGTATTTATAATAAAAAAGGGACTCAATTTTGAATCCCTTTTTTTATGTATTAATCTTCATCGTCTTCTTCCTCAGCATCATCGTCATCTCCGTCTTCTGAGTCTTCAATATCATCTGAATCGTTAGAAATATCATCGTCTTCATCGTCGTCCTCAATATCTAAGTCTTTAAGAGCTCCGATTTTTTCATCTGGTACAACAACTACATCATCTTCGATAATGTCATCTTCGTCGTAATTTTCAATTCGATCTGCAAGCTTTGTACTTACTTTTACTAAGTAAATTGTATCTTCTGTACGAACTTCTACAGCTTCAACCGTTTCATTCTTAGCATTTTTAAAACGAATAACATCTGAATCGTCATATCCGTCGGGGAACTTCTCAACTAGTAAGGTTAAGATTTCATTTGTTAATTTAGCGTAATCAACAATAACTCTTTTCATTGGGTAGGTTTTAATCTTGTAATTTCTTCAAATGTAATATCCTTAGCTTATATTTTCAAGTAAAATTTGATATTTTTTTCAAAAATTTTACCAACCTAAAACATAAGCAAACATCAACGGCGCAACTATCGTAGCGTCAGACTCTACGATAAATTTAGGCGTTGTAATATCTAATTTACCCCAAGTAATTTTTTCGTTTGGAACGGCTCCAGAGTACGAACCATAACTAGTTGTTGAGTCAGAAATTTGGCAGAAATAGCTCCAAAATGGCACATCATGCATTTCCATATCTTGATATAACATAGGAACTACACAAATAGGGAAGTCTCCAGCGATACCTCCACCAATTTGAAAGAAACCAATTCCTTTTCCTTCGCAATTTTTCGTGTACCAATCCGCTAACCACATCATGTATTCAACTCCACTTTTCATAGTTGTAGCTTTAAACTCACCTTTAATACAATAAGAAGCGAAAATATTACCCATTGTACTGTCTTCCCATCCTGGAACTACAATTGGTAAATTCTTTTCAGCAGCAGCTACCATCCAAGAATCTTTTGGATCGATTTCGTAATACTGCTCTAAAACTCCTGAATTAATCATTTGGTACATGAATTCATGTGGAAAATATCTTTCTCCTTTTGAGTCGGCATTGTTCCAAATATCAAATAAATGTTGTTGTAATCTTCTGAAAGCTTCTTCTTCAGGAATACAAGTATCGGTTACACGGTTGTAATGGTTTTCTAATAAATCCCATTCTTCTTGTGGTGATAAATCTCTGTAGTTTGGAACTCTTTTATAAGAATTATGAGCTACCAAGTTCATGATATCCTCTTCTAAATTAGCTCCAGTACAAGAAATAATATGTACTTTATCTTGACGAATCATTTCGGCTAATGATTTTCCTAATTCAGCTGTACTCATGGCACCCGCTAATGTAATCATCATTTTTCCGTTGTCTAATAAATGCTCTTCATATCCTTTTGCTGCATCTACTAAAGCGGCAGAGTTAAAATGAAGATAATGTTTCTCGATAAACTGACTAATTGGTCCTTTGCTCATTACTTTTTATTTTATTGTTCTTTTTTCTTGTTGTATCCTAAAATTTCTAAAACATCTTCGGCTTTTTGTTGCTCTGAAAATACTTCGGTTGCAATAATACCGTTTTTATCTTTATCAATTAAAATGTGCTTTGGTTGTGGTAAAATACAATGACTTAATCCTCCAAAACCACCAATGGTTTCCTGATAAGCTCCAGTATTAAAGAATCCAATATATAATGGTTTTTCTTTATTGTATTTTGGTAAATAAACCGCATTCATGTGTTGTTCCGAATTGTAATAATCGTCTCCATCACAAGTTAATCCACCAAGTAAAACCCGTTCGTAAGTATCATTCCAGCGATTCACCGCCATCATAACAAAACGTTTGTTGATTGCCCAAGTATCGGGTAGAGTAGTGATAAAAGATGAATCAATCATGTTCCAATTCTCTCTGTCATTTTGTTTCTTTTGGTACAACACTTGGTACAAAGCGCCACCTGATTCACCTACAGTAAACGAGCCGAATTCTGTAAAAATGTGAGGAACAGCAACTTCTGCATCATCACAAGCGATTTTGATTTGATTTAAGATTTCGTCTACCATATATTGGTAATCGTAATCAAAAGCTAATGAATTTTTAATAGGGAATCCACCACCAATGTTCAAACTATCTAAAGAAGGACATTCTTTTTTCAAAGCAATGTACACTTTCATACATTTTAATAATTCGTTCCAATAATAGGCAGTGTCACGAATACCAGCGTTAATAAAGAAGTGAAGCATTTTTAATTCCACTTTCTTATTGTCAGCAATTTGTTTTCTATAAAAAGGAACAATGTCCTTATAACCAATTCCTAAACGAGACGTATAAAACTCAAATTTTGGTTCTTCTTCAGCAGCAATACGAATTCCGATTTTGAATTTTCCATCGATTTCTTCTTGTAGTAAATCTAATTCTTCAAAATTATCAATTACAGGAATGGTATTTTTATGTCCGTTATTGATTAAACGCGCAATGTTAGCTACATATTGATCGCGTTTAAATCCGTTACATACAACAAAAGTATTTTTATTGATTTTTCCTTGTTCCATCAAACTTTCAACAATGTTGATGTCGAATGCAGAAGAGGTTTCAATATGGATGTTATTTTTTAAAGCTTCATTTAAAATGAATTCAAAATGCGAACTTTTAGTACAATAGCAATAGAAATACTTGGCTTCATAGCCGTGTTTTTCCATTGAATTTCTAAACCACATTTTAGCTCGGTTGATGTTTTGAGAAATTTTTGGTAAATAGGTAAACTTAAGTGGAGTACCATATTCTTCTACCAATTTCATTAAATCGATACCATGAAATTGAAGATTGTCTTTGTTTAAAGTAAATTCTTCCTGTGGAAAGTAAAAAGTCTGATTAATTAAGTCGTAATATTTTGTATTCATTTTGAAAAATAAGATTAAAAATTAAAAAAGCTTAAATGTTTTACTGTTTTAAACCTTAATTTTCAAACCCTAATATTTGCAAATCGAATTAATAGTTTTTCACTAAAAGTTTTCGATAACGCGAATAAATCAATTATATGAAAACAAAAAATAGAAAAGAACAAACGATCAATAATAGATAAGTCAGCATTCCTATTGCTAAGAATTCTGTTGAAATTGTTCGTATAGTTGTTTTCTTTCATGGGCGCAAAGTTAAAAAATAAAATGGCTATTATTTAAAGAAAATTTAAAAAAATAATCAGACAGTATAATCTTCAAACGCCTTGAAAATCAATTCGTTGTCTGCTTCTTGATTGATTTTGATTTTTCCGATTCCATCAAGTAAGGCAAATTGTACTTTTCCGAATTCATTTTTCTTATCGTAAATCAATAGCTCAATGATTTGATTGATATCGATTTCATCGAATTCAATACGTTCAAAAATATCGTTTATGATGTATTTAATTTCGTGATACTCTTCATTACTTAGTAATCCTTTTTCTTTAGAAATATAGCTTTCTAAAATCATTCCTGCAGCAATTGCTTCACCGTGAAGTAAACTAGTTTTGTTTTCGTTTTCTAAGAAATAGCTTTCGATTCCATGACCTAAAGTATGTCCAAAATTAAGTGCTTTTCGGATGCCATTTTCAGTTAAATCTTCACAAACAATAGTATTTTTTATTTGAATAGATTGGTAAATTAACTCATTCAAATCATCTGTACTTAAATCATTTAGATTTTTAAAATTATCCCAATAATTCTTATCGAAAATCAATCCATGTTTTAACATTTCAGCTAATCCGGAGCGCATTTCTCTTTGCGATAAAGTACATAAAAATTCAGTATCAATAATTACAGCTTTAGGTTCGCGAATAATCCCGATTTGATTTTTTAAATTACCTAAATCAACCCCATTTTTTCCACCAATTGAAGCATCAACCATAGCAAGTAGCGTAGTAGGAATGTTAATAAAATCAATTCCTCTTTTAAATGTACAAGCTACAAATCCGCCTAAATCAGAAATTACGCCACCACCTAAATTGATGATGAGGCTTTTTCTATCGGCACCTAATTCAGACAAAGCAGCCCAGACTTCGGTGCAAGTTGCTATATTTTTATGACTTTCACCTGCTTCTAATTCAATGATTTCAATTTCAATTTCTGTTGCCAAATTATTTAATAAATGAGGTAAACAATACTGCGAGGTATTTTCGTCAACCAAAATAAAAATTTTAGAATAATGCGTTGGAACAAGATACGAAGCTAATTTTTCATAGCCTGTTTCATTAAAAAATACGGAATAATTAGTTGCTTGTATGGTTTGCATGAAAATGTTTAAAATTTGACTGCAAAATACGTCATTTTTTATTTATTATTCGATAACTGTGGCGTATATTTGTATCACTTTATTATAAAACACAATGAACACACTATTTAATAATACAGAAGTTGCTTTTGCTTTAAAAAGTGACACCGAGTTAGAAAGAGCTTATTTTTTATTCAAATTAATCGATAGTCAGCCTCTAGTCAAAATTGGAACAGCAGTTACTAATTTTGCTTTAAAAGCTCATTTGCCAGTTGAAGGATTGATCCGTTCTACTGTTTTTGATCACTTTTGTGGTGGTGTTAACGAGAATGATTGCCTTCGTGTAGTAGATAAAATGTATACAAAAGGAGTTTCTTCGGTTTTAGATTATTCAGTTGAAGGTAAAGAAGAAGAGGCACAGTTTGATGCAGCTTTGAATATGACTTTAAAAACAATTGAATTTGCAAGAGAAAGAGAAGCAATTCCGTTTGCGGTTTTTAAACCAACAGGATTTGGACGTTTGGGTTTATATGAGAAGGTAGGAGAGAAAGCTCATTTGACAGAAAACGAACAAAAAGAATGGAATCGTGTAATCGAGCGCTTTGATATTGCATGTAAAACAGCATTTGAAAAAGATGTATTGTTATTGATTGATGCAGAAGAAAGTTGGATGCAAGATGCTGCAGATGCTATTGTAACCGATATGATGCGTAAATACAACAAACAAAAAGCAATTGTTTTTAATACATTGCAAATGTATCGTTGGGATCGATTAGATTATTTAAAAAATCTTCACGAACAAGCAAAAGCAGAAGGATTTTACATTGGAATGAAATTGGTTCGTGGCGCTTATATGGAAAAAGAAAATGAAAGAGCAGCAGAGCGTGGACAAAAATCGCCAATTTGTGAATCTAAAGAAGCAACAGATATTAATTATGATACTACTGTAGTTTATATGGTTGAGCATATTGATAAAATGGCTGTTTTTGCAGGAACTCACAACGAAGAAAGTTCATACAAGTTGATGCAATTAATGCAAGAAAAAGGAATTGCTAAAAATGACAAACGTATTTTCTTCGGACAATTATTAGGAATGAGCGATAACATCAGTTTTAACTTAGCCGCAGAAGGATACAATGTTGCAAAATATTTGCCTTTTGGTCCAGTAAGAGATGTGATGCCTTATTTAATAAGAAGAGCAGAAGAAAACACTTCGGTAGCTGGTCAAACTAGTCGAGAACTAACGTTGATTAAGAAAGAAAAAGAGAGAAGAAAATTATGAATGATAAAATCCCGCTAATGCGGGATTTTTTTTATGGTTTGATATAAATATCAATAAAACAAAAAATCCTACAGAAATGTAGGATTTAATTTTGGTGGGCGAT
>JACCEA010107280.1_pt1 | contig 46137 bp, 42 predicted proteins | sample 7449851 | NCBI WGS metagenome assembly JACCEA01 (sample SAMN15323453, study PRJNA562643) | freshwater metagenome | isolation source: river surface water | place: USA:Blue River Watershed | collected 2017-08-18 | reverse complement strand
ACAGGAAGACGTGGAATTCGCCGACCGTACTCAGTTCTATGCGCTCATCAACAACATCACCACCGCTACCCAAACGCTCCTTAACTCATTCAGCCTAGGCAATGCCATCAAGAACGGCGTCAGCGTTGCCATTGCCGGTAAACCCAACGCCGGCAAAAGCACTCTGCTCAATGCCCTGCTCAACGAAGAACGCGCCATTGTCAGTGACATCGCCGGCACCACCCGTGACACCATCGAAGAAACACTCAACATAAACGGCATTCTTTTCCGTCTCATTGATACTGCCGGCATACGCGAGCATACCACCGATGTCATTGAGAAGCAAGGCATTGCCCGCAGCCGCGATGCAATGAACAAGGCCGATGTAGTGATCTACCTATTCGATGTAGCACAGTACATCACGTCCGACTTCGAAAAGACCGACTTACTGAAGCAAATAGAAGAGTTCCGAAAGTCAGAGATCAAATTTCTTCTTGTAGGTAATAAGACGGATGAAGCGGGTCAAGATGCCGCTAATGCCGCACTGCGCCACCTCGGGCAGCCCGTACTGCTCATATCAGCACGCGACAAAAACAACATCCAGCAACTTAAAGACGAGCTCTACAATATGGTAGCCGGCGGCTTCGTGCAGCAGGAGGGAACGATTGTTACAAACGCCCGCCACTACGCCGCATTGCAGCATGTACTGCAGGCACTGCAAGATGTAAAGAACGGCATGGACAACAACCTACCCGGCGACCTCCTCTCCCCCGACATCCGCCGCTGTCTCCATTTCCTTGGAGAGATCACAGGCGTGGTCACCACAGAAGATAAACTCGATTACATATTCTCTAAATTCTGTATCGGCAAATAAAACAACTATCGTCCTAGAACGTCCTCACAGCACGCACACGCAGCGGATTGTTTTTCAGCACTGGCACGTAGCCACCGAAGTTATCAGCGAAGTCAACTGCATAGGCATAATTACCGTTATTCTCGGTACTGCACCAATACTTGCCTGCAGCAAAACCCATCGCCGATTGCTGGTTTACAAATATCTTCCTCAGTTCCGTAAGACTTGGCAGATACCAATCACTATAACCTGTTACAAGACCGGCACAGACACCCGCAGCAGAATAATTGCCGCATGCAACCACTATCATATCGGTATTTGAGGCGCCCTTGCCAATAGCCACACCGGTGCTGCCAACCAACTTATCAGTACAGCCCCATACCATCGGCGCGGTCATATCTTCTGTTGCTACGATCAGGCCATGTTCTTGTCCCGCCACATACCCTGCGTCTTCCGGCTGAAAGATGTACCCAATCCTACCTCCTCCATACATCATTCCCACTTCCAGTGCCGACACCTGTATGTCGCCGCTCACAGCGCCGACCGCCGACCTGCCCGCACTATTGAAAGAATACACCCTGTATGAATACACCACATTGGCCGATACTGCCTCGTCTGTGAACGATGTCACATTAGGGCCCACACTCGTCAGGGCATTAAAAATGCCTGCAGCCGACCGGCGTTCTATCAGGAACCCGGACTCGTTACCGGATGCATCAGTCCACTTCAGATTCACTTGTTTGCCGCCACCCTGTGTGGCCATTAAACCCGTTGGCGGAACCGGGGCCACCACTACTGGTGCATCATCCTCCTTTACACAACCCAAAATACCCGACACCAGCAGTGCCACCACCAAACTTATTTTTATATTCCTTATCTGCATTACGATAATTTTATACGACGGGCTTTCCTCGAATTACCCTTACAGGAAACAACTCTTGTCGCCCATCGTAAAAGTAATGGCTGCCCACCGGCAACAGCCCGCTTCAATTAGCAGTAACTGTTTTCCGAGGGCAAGAATTCCACTTCACATCCACATATTCCCTAAATACCCCTATTCTTCACTTTTTTCACCTCTTTGTTAAACTTTATTTAATCAAAATTCAATTTTATTAAAATTACCCTTACCTTTGTTGCACCAACATGCAAAAGAATTTACCACATCATTGTCCCAGTTGCGCGGCGCTACTACACGTAAAGAGCCTTGCATGCAGCAACTGCCTCACCGAGGTCAGCGGAGCTTTCAGTATGCCCTTGCTGGCCAGCCTCACCCGCGAAGAGCAGGATTTTATTGTGGCCTTCGTTAAGAGCAGCGGCAGCCTCAAAGACATGGCGCAGCAACTTAGCCTCAGCTACCCCACTGTGCGCAACCTCCTCGATGACATCATCGATAAGATAAGAACCACCGAGAACACTCTTAAAGCCGACAAACGATGAAAAAATGGCTCTTTACCCCTTTCGAATATGTTGCCGGTAGCAAGGCGATCCTCATAGGCGTGCCTGTTATGGCAGCAACCGCCGTTATGGGTTATTACAGCGAAACCCATTTCGATGGTGTGCTCGATACCCACACCGGTGCCGTCACCCCTATCGCATATTACTTTATTGAACAACTGGTCAACTGGGCCTGCCTCACCCTGCTGTTCTTCACTGCCGGCAAGCTTTTCTCCCGTTCCTCTATCCGTTTTGTAGATGTTGCGGGCACTATGGCGCTGGCACGCTGGCCGGGCTACATCGCAGCCATTGCCGGCTTCGGGCTCGATGAGCCAGTTACCAACATTCCGGAGCGTATCCTCCAAAGCCTCACCCCGCCCATGATCGCCTGCCTCCTCGTAACCATGGCGTGCACCATACTCATGGTTGCACTCTACTACAACGCCTGGCGAATCTCATGCAATATGAAAGACGGAAAAGGCGTTGGCATATTTATTGTCACCCTCATCCTTGCCGAGGTGGCCTCCAAACTTTTACTCATGCAAGTCTATAAATAAACTAACATAACAATGAAGAAACACATCCTCTCGGCCCTGCTCCTGCTTATGGCCTCCCTAAACCTCAACGCCCAGTCGCGCAACGAAGTAGACCAGGCGCTTAATAAGTTCCAGAGCCAGTACAACAACAAACAGTACTCCGACATCTACAAGAACTTCTCCGACCGCATTACCAAGCAGATCAACGAAGACATGATCAAAAAGACCATGGCGCAACAGTTCGATCAGTTTGGCGACCTCAAGTCCTACACCCATGTAAAGGAGGAAGGCCAGTTCAGCTACTACAAAGTAGTATTCGCCAAAACCACACAAACCCTCGTTATGTCGCTCGACGAAACTAAAAAGATCGAGGTCTTCCGTTTTGTACCCTACACACCCGATGGCGCGCCCCGCATACAGTCAAACATTGCGTACGAATCGCCTAATGGCAAGATCTACGGCAGCCTCGAAATGCCCGACGCAAAACAACCGGTACCCGTAGTACTCATCATAGCCGGCTCGGGTCCTACCGACCGCAACTGCAACCAACAGGGCATGCAGACCAACACTTTTATGATGGTTGCCGACTCGTTGCGCAAAGCGGGCATCGCCTCAGTGCGCTATGACAAGCGCGGTGTGGGCGAAAGTGCCGGCGCACTCCAGGACGAGTCTAAACTCGTCTTCGACGACATGGTCAGGGACGCCGCAGGATTCATCAAAATGCTGAAGGCCGACAAACGCTTCTCGCACGTCATTGTTATGGGCCACAGCGAGGGCTCCCTCGTGGGCATGATAGCAGCTGCACGCGAAAACGCTGCCGCCTACGTATCTGTAGCGGGGATCGGCGAACGGGCAGATGCCGTAATTGTACGCCAGATAGCCGCTCAGTCCGAAGAATTGTCGCTGAAAGCCGCCTTTATGCTCGACAGCATGCAGAAAGGCAACACCGTTAAAAACGTAGATCCCGCCCTTCAATCTTTGTTCCGCCCTTCGGTTCAGCCTTATATGCAATCGTGGATAAAGTATAATCCGCAGGACGAGATCAAAAAACTCAGCTGCCCTGTACTCATCCTTCAGGGCTCAACCGATCTTCAGGTAGCTGTAGACGAAGCAGAAATGCTGAAAGCAGCCTACCCCAAGGCCACACTCAAAATTGTGGACGGCGTGAACCACGTGCTGAAAGCCGCACCTGCCGACCGCGCCGAGAACATCGCCACTTACAACAAGGCCGATCTGCCGGTGAGTAAAGAAGTAACCACTGCGCTGGTAACTTTTGTAAAGACAGTCAGCACAGCAAAGTAAACAAAACACTCAGGCAATACAGTTTCGAACGCCCCGCCCACCAAGCGGGGCGTTCTTGTTATATCAGGTTTGGCCTCCATTCTCTTCACGTACGAAATAATGAACCGACTCATGCCCGAAAAATAGATCAGCCAACCCGCTGCAAAATGACCATGGTCAAGCAAAATCATTGCAACTTAAACTAACTTAGTCGGCAACTCGAAAACATTGGTAGCTACCGAACAAAAAATTGTGGCCCGGGTCATTGCTGCCGGCAAGGAATACAAGGCCGGCGACACCATCATTACCGCGCTGCACCCCAGCAGCATGGACCTGCGCTCGGGCGAGCTCACCCTCATCATCGGCCCATCAGGCTCGGGTAAGACCACATTACTTTCGCTACCAGTTTGCCGTAGGTTGCACCTACGGCAGGATCGGCTGCCGGTATCCGACCGGCGACTGAAACTAACCTTATTGTTCATCAAACTATCTCAAATACTCTTTTGAGGTCTTCAATTTGCATTTGCAGTCCCAGTTTGCCCTAAGTACAACTACGGCGAATTGGGAATATTCAACCTACTATGCTCAGCGCAAGAAAGCTCAAAGAATATATAGGAGTTTTCACTGTCTATTACCATTGCAGCTCTCTCTGGAAAGTCAATTGAATATTTGACTAAAAACTCCATTTTTTTCTTTAAGATTACTTTAGGATGGCCACATGTAAGATAATCTTGCTCTCGTCTATACCGAACACCATCTACTACATACTCATATTCGAAGAATTGCACCTCCTTATCTCGCTTCTTTTTTGACCATACATGACCCACTATATGTCCTTTTGCTCTGGCAAGATTTTCATTTTTATAAAAGAACGGTGACGTGGTATTTATAACACTTTCTGATGGGTCTTCAGGATTGTATAGTAGCAGGTACTTATCACCGTATACTGTCCCCTGAAGTGCATCACCACCATTTGAATACGAGATTTCGTTTACCACATAGGTAAGTGCCATGTCACTTCCATCTGGAGCATACATACGATCAACCGTTCCGACTGCAACCTTCCAGTTCGAGACATTTACCGCTCGGAAAGACATGTAGACACAGAAAGCAATTACCGCGAAAAAAACAAACATCACATATTTCACCACATAGAATCGTTTATCTACTTAATGCAGGTTGTTATTGGTGCCAGTTTGCCGTAGGTTGTACCTACGGCAGGATCGGCTGCTGGTATCCGACCGGCGACTGAAACTAATTCATTTTTATCGGAACCAAACCTGGCTTACCTGTTATGCATGCGTCACTCGTTATTTACCTTTTGATTTCTGTTTTTGATCCAGAAGAATAAAAGCACAAATAATACATTTACAGCCACGTAGCCCAATGTCCATTTTACCCAATAAATTTCAGTCCTATTTATACCGCTTGCCAATTCCTTACGATAATTAACCCAAGCCCTGGCTAAGCCGTTAAAAACTCCTATTCCAATGAAAATGTAGACTAACTTTTTTTTCGCCATAACATAATTTTCTTTGGAAAGCATTCGTCCCCATTTGGCGCAAGTCATTTTGACTTGTGTCTAAAATTCTTGCGAGTGTTTTGCACTCTCGTGACGAAAGAATAACTTTTTACCATACTACCAAAAACGCACTATCATAAAACTATCTTTTGCCTGTTTTCATGCACGAGTGTAACTTGAATGATAGATGAAAAAAACAGAGCAAAAAGGCATGTATGACGAATTTATTCCACTTCTCACACGCACACGAGCTGCGCAAAAGTGGGAAGTTTTTGCGCAGTTTTGGGAAGCCGTGTGAAGCAAACTGCGCACCTGCTTCTCACATTTTTATTGACAACCAATTAGTTATGTAAAACAGTGAGAAAAAGAAAAAAATTGCACAACGGGAAGCAACATGAAGAATCCAAAGTGGCGTAGCCTGATTAATAATGAGAAGCCGCTCAGCCCCTGATGGCGCCTTCATATTTCCGTAGATGTGGTTACCGTGCCCTTCATAGAAATTCAAAAGGTGACTATCTACGTAGTTAAATCATCTGGTAGACGTTAGGAAAGATGCCAGCGCCATAACGTTGCACAGCGAACTGCGAAACAGCGTAGAGCTGACCTTTTGCCTCGCGGAGCGATTAGGCAAAAGGCGGCGCTTTCTTTTGGTACTTTTCTTTTCGCTGTAGAAAAGAAAAGTACGAGCGGATGGGAAAGAGGCGTCCTGTCCTTCGGCAGTGTTGACCGTGAACTCAATTTCAGGTTTGGGTACGTTTGGGTAGGTATTATCTGCCGGCTCTAAAAAAACCGAGACACCACCCTACTTCTTCGCCACCCCCGGTATCACCTTTCCTACGCAGCCATTAGGCATTTGTATATGTAGCATGTCTGCAAGCGTCGCGGCAATATCGGTCATCTCGCTCCGCTGAGAAGTAGCACCCTTGCTCACGTTCCACCCGAACCAGATGAGCGGTATATGGGTATCATAGGGGTTCCAGGTGCCATGAGTAGTACCGGTCGGGCGGCCACCATTGTCAAACCATCCGGGCTTCGGCACTACCTGTATAGAACCGCTACGGTTGCGGTGGTAACCGTTCACTATCATGGTGCGTATCGGCTCGGGCACAAAAGTTTGTTCGGGGTGTTCCATATCCACCACATAGGCAACCTCAGGCATGGCGCGCAGCCACTCCATTACTGACAGGCGTATGGTGGCTCTGTCCTGCCCCAATGCAGCGATCTTCGCCTCGTTCATCGTCATCTGGTAGTTGTCAGAAAAGGTAATGAGCGAGTCTATACCGAACGCCAGCTTGATGGACTCGTTCAGTGCGTCACCGGTGGCATCGTGCTCCACACCAGCAGGTACGTGGTTGTCGGTCAGGAATGTTGGGTTGTGCGCGCCACCATGATCGGCGGTCAGGAAGAACAGGTAGTTGTTCTTACCAAAACGACGGTCCAGGTAGTGGAGGAAGTCCGCGATCTCCTTGTCCAGTCGCAGATAGGTATCTTCCATCTCCATAGAGTTGGGCGCAAAGCGGTGACCTATATAGTCGGTAGCCGACAGGCTGATGGCCAGAAAGTCGGTATACTCTTCCTTGCCCAGGTTCTCCCCTTCCAGGCAGGCCTTGGCCAGCATCAGGGTAAGTGTATTACCGGCCGGCAACGACTTGAGCAGAGAATAACGGGCTTCGTCTTTCAGCGTATCGAAGCGGCGGGGAAAGACAGGGGCCTTCTCCCACTTGAACGGACCTTCATAACCGGTAGAGTCGGCGGTGCTCTGGGTATAGGTGTCAGCATCGTAAAGGAGGCTCCAACCTTTTTTCACCAGTCGGTCACCCTCGCGGCGGGCATTAAACTCCTGCAGCCAGGCAGGGTTTGGATTCTTGTAATAGGTACTGCTCACGAAGTTGCCGTTCTTCTCGCTGTACCAGTAGGCGCCATTGGCCAGATGCCCCCCGGGCAGTATGCTGCTGCGGTCCTTTAGCGACACGCCATACACCCGCGACCTGAAGTTGGTCGCCAGACGCAGCTCGTCGGTAACGGTGGTGGTAAGCAGGTTGGCCGGGCTCATAGATTCGTGGGTGCTGGTATCGCCGCCCACACTGCGCACCGCAGTGTCTGACACACAATAGGTATGTCGGCCCGTAACATTGTCGATCCAGTCATTGCCCGCTATGCCGTGAATGGCCGGCACAGAACCGGTGTAGATGCAGGCATGACCGGGGGCCGTGTAAGACGGCAGGTAGTTGATATAGGTCTGCCGGCACTCGTAGCCATTGCGCAGCAGGCGTTTAAAACCGTTGTTGCTGTATCGGTCGTAGTAGCGATACAGGTAGTCCCAGCGCATCTGGTCCACCACCAGCCCTATCACTATCTTCGGCCGCTCCACATCCGCGCTGCGGCGGGTACAAGAGGTGAAAACAGCCGTGGCAACCAACAACAGAACTAAAAAACGCCTCATACGAAATGTGAATTAAACGTGCTGAACGATACAAATGAATGTTAAGGATACAAAATTGCACAATCTGAGAGTAAAATGGCCGTGATATTTTTATTATTTTTGCGCCTGTTAAAATCCACTATGTGGTGGATTTTCTGCTAATCCGTTCACAAAAATTAAATATTTTATACACATGGATCTATTTGCAAAGTTTGAGAACAGGCTCGGGCCTATCGGAGATTATGCTGAAAAGGCACCAGGTTATTTCGCATTCCCTAAGCTGGAGGGCGAGATCGGCAACCGTATGAAATTTCAGGGAAAAGAGAAGATCGTATGGAGCCTGAACAACTACCTGGGTCTGGCCAACCACCCCGAAGTAAGGAAAGCTGACGCCGATGCGGCTGCTAAATTCGGACTGGCATCGCCAATGGGCGCCCGTATGATGAGCGGTAACTCGGACTACCACCTGCAGCTGGAAAAAGAACTGGCTGAATTTGTGGGCAAAGAAGACGCTATGCTGTTCAACTTCGGTTATCAGGGCATGGTATCTACTATAGATACACTGTGCGGCCGCCACGACGTGGTGGTATATGATGCTGAATCTCATGCATGTATCATAGACGGTCTGCGCCTCATTCCAAGTCACCGTTATGTGTACAAACACAATGACGTGGCTGATTGCGAAAAACAGCTGGCACGTGCTACCGAAATGACGAAGAAGACCGGTGGTGGCATTCTGGTGATAACAGAAGGCGTGTTCGGTATGAGCGGCAACCAGGGTAAGATCAAGGAAATTACAGCACTGAAATCAAAATATGAGTTCCGCCTGTTTGTTGACGATGCCCACGGCTTCGGCACAATGGGTAAAACCGGTGCAGGTATCGGCGAAGAGCAGGGCTGCATGGACCAGATCGATGTGTACTTCTCTACATTCGCTAAGTCTATGGCCAGCATAGGTGGTTTCCTTGCTGCCGACAAAAAGATACTCACCTTCCTGCGCTACAATATGCGCTCGCAGATCTACGCAAAATCATTACCAATGGTATTTGTGGTGGGCAACCTCAAGCGTCTGGAACTGCTGCGCACCCGCCCCGAACTGAAAGCTAAACTGTGGCACAACGTGCGTCGCCTGCAGGACGGTTTCCGCGAGCGTGGTTTCGACCTCGGCACAACCAACACACCGGTTACGCCTGTGTTCATGAAGGGCGGTCTTTACGATGCCGTTCAGCTCACGTTCGACCTCCGCGAGAACTTCGATATCTTCTGCTCCGTGGTAGTATATCCTGTTATACCTAAAGGTCAGATCGAGCTGCGTATCATCCCAACTGCTGCGCACACCGATCAGGACATCGACGAAACACTGGCGGCGTTCTCTGCTATCCGCGAGAAACTGGAGAACAAACTCTACCCTCAGGAAATGCCGAATGTCAGCGCATTAGCTAAGTAATATTATAAGATATGTATAGGAATAGCCCCAGCCTCCGGGGCTATTCCCTTTATATGAGGCCCTGCTTCATCAGACCACTACAAAACACTGACTACCAATGCCCTGCGCACACAAATTCATAGACGAACTGGAACTGAAAGGCCTGGACTATGCACCGGAAACACTGGTGGTGGGTACGTTCAATCCGGCTTGGCCTGATGAGAACACCGCAACATGGTTCTATGGCCGCACGCAGGATGAGCTCGTCTGGAATGTACTGCCAAGGCTATATGGTTCCCCCTCCCTCGCCGATGCTTCCGACACTGAATGGAAGGAGTTCTGCAAAACGCACCGCATTGCCTTCACCGACCTCATCACCTCCATCGACGATGCCGACGAAGCCAACAAGAACCACCGCAAGATCATCAGTGGCTTTGCCGATAAAGCCCTCGTCTACAACTTCGATGACTTTGTCTTTACCGATGTGGTAGGCATACTCAAGCGGCACACGTCCATCCGCAATGTGTACATTACCAGGGGCATTACCGAGTCCTTCTGGCGCCACCTCTGGAGCCCGGTTATGCACTATTGCAACACCAACGGACTGCATGAGCGCAGGTTATTGCCGGCATCAGAAGAGAGCACTTATCAGCACGAAGCCCACAATCAGCACCACCCCGACGCCGTTATTGATGCCCTGCCGGATTATATATTATATCGCTGGAAACAGGAATGGCACTGCTAAGACTGCAACGCCATATGCAGTATCGGGTACGGTTTACCAAACCCATCGACCGGTGACCGGGAAGTGACCTCAAACCCGAAGTGTCGGTAGAAGGCCAGCGCATCAGCGTTCTGCTCGTTCACATCTACACGGTTCACACCCAGGTGTGTAAGGGCATACTCCATCAGCAACCTGCCGCCCCCCTTTCCGATATGGGCCGGCGCCAGGAACAGCATATCCAGCATGCCATCGTTGGCCGCCATAAAGCCGGCAATTGTACCATCGCCCACGCGCAATACATGAACCGGCATCCGCTCAAACACCCTGTCTCCGACAATCAGCTCTTTGAAATACAGCACGTCCTCGTCAGCAACAAAGGGATGGGTAGCCCGCACTGAGTCTTCCCATATCTCAATGAGTGTAGGTGCGTCGCCGGGTCTCGCTTTGTTAATAATATAGGGGTGTTGTTGCTGCATACGTAAATCTGCGCTATAAAGATATTGAAAACAAGCACGGTACAATACCCTCATCACAAGTTATCCCTAAGACACCTTATATTAGCAATACCAAACCAAACTCCATGATACATCCACCACCCGAACACGAGGAGGCACTGCGGCAGCTATGGACCGAATGTTGCGCCGCGGGACCAAAGACCAAGCTCCCAAACACCAACAAGTATGACTACCACCACCATTTATTCTCTCATGGCCGCAACAAAGAGGAAACGCTGACCTACCTGTTCCATACTCAGCCAGACTACGAAACATTCATCGAGTGGCTTGCAGAATACCCGCCCGACTTTGATGCACTTTACAAGCACGAGGATCGGATACTGAGCGACGAAGACCTTGCACGCTGGCACCGTGACGGTTACATGGTGGTGAAGGGTGTTGTGCCACGCAGTCAGTGTGGTGCTGCATGTGCAGTAATATGGGAGTACCTCAACGCTACGCCCGATGACCCGGCAACGTGGTACAGAGACCATCCCGGCAAAAACGGAATGATGCTGCGACTGGTGCACCACCCCGCTCTGGATGCCAACCGATTCTCGTCACGGATAAGAAAGGTATTTGAAGAATTGTATGGCCACAATGAGTTATACCAACCCATCGACAAGGTGAGTTTCAATGCACCGGAAAGTGGCAGCCACAAATTCACGGGATCGCCGCTGCACTGGGATGTAAGTATTGCCCCGCCCATACCTTACTCAGCACAGGGGCTGTTATACCTTACCGACACAACAGCAGAAGATGGTGCGTTTAACTGCGTACCCGGCTTTCACCGCATCGCCACTGAATGGCTGAGTGAGACTGCAACCGGCATAAATCCGAGAGACCGGGCAATAAAAGAACTCAAGCCTATACCTGTACCCGGCAATGCCGGAGATATGGTGATCTGGTTGCAGGCATTACCCCATTGCGCCACCCCCAACAAGGGCACAGTGCCGCGCATGGTTCAGTACATATCGTGGAGGCCCCAGAACATTAAGGAGGCTGAAGTGTGGCTGTAATCTCTATTTGCCCGACAAACGCTGATACAGCAATGCGGCATTGTGCGCAAAGTTGCCCCATTTGTTCACAATGAAGTCGCGCCCTGTGACGGATAGTCGGGTCCGCAAGTCCGCATCAGTTAACAGTTGACGCAGCGCTTCGGCCAAACGCTGAACGTCTTTGGGGGGAACCAGGATACCGTTGACACCTGTAGTGATGAGCTCGGGATGCCCGCAAACGTCGGTAGTGATAACCGGTATGCCGGATGACATGGCTTCGATGTTGGCATTGGCCAAACCCTCCCAGTGCGATGGCAGGCAGAATATATCGGCGGTATTGTACACCTCGCGTACGTTTTGTGGCGGCACCTCTCCGAGGTTCACAAGACAATCAGCCAATCCGCGCCTTGCGGCCTCTTCATTCAGATCGAACTCGGGCGGACCTGAATGTACAGCTACCACGGTAAAAGGCGGGACCTGTGTTTTGATCTGCGCAAGCGCATCAAACAGGTCGAGCCAACCTTTGCGGGCTATGGCAGTACCCACGTTAAGGATCAGCAATCGGTTGGAAGGCAAGTTGTACTTTGCACGCAATTGCTGCTTTTGTTCGGCCGATACAGGCTTGAAGAAGTCGTGATCCACGCCCCAGTTCACCACCTCGTAACTGAGTTGGGTGCCGAGGATCTTGTTGGTCTCGCGGCCAAGGTAGTCGGCACAAGCAAACCTAAGGTCGGCATTGGTCTGCAAGTCTTTAAAAGCCTTCATCGCGCCTTCGTTCTCGTGGGGCCATACAACAACATCATCGCCTATGGAAAGGATAGCCGACCGCAGCCCCATGCGATGCGCCGCAAACTGCACATTGACAGACTCGGGCAACCACTGCGAGAAGAAGATGTCAGTTTCTTTGGACGGCGTTACTCCAAGTTCTTTGAAGAGCGCGCCAACCGCATCAGCAAACTTCTCTTTGTGCGAACGCTTATCCAGGGCATAGGGCAACCAGTTGGGGATGCGCGGATGGTACACTTCGATACCATCGTAAACACGATGTAGTGGATATTCCGGCCCCGTGTGTTTCCAGCGACCACCGAGCAGCAGGAGCGGAAAGGGTGCTTTTGCGGTCACAGGAATAACCACCCGCAGTTCTGCGCCATTTTCTATCAAACCTTTGTATTGACGGTGTGCGAATATCCCTTTCCATTTTTCGCCCGGAGCGTCAAACGGATAAAACGACGGGAAAGCCCATATCCTCATTTAGCTGCTGTATTGTTCATTTGTTTCGGGTACTCCGGAACAAGGGCATAAAATTAACCTTCAAAGCGCAAAAAGCAAGTACAGGCGCACTACTCCTCGCCCCTGAACGGAATGGAAACCATGACGGTGGTGCCCTTCCCGAGCTCGCTGCTGAATGACATAGTTCCACCAACTTTGGCAAGATACCTGTTCACTAGCTTCAATCCGAGACCGCTGCCTCTTTCCTTGCGCGTGCCGGGGGTAGATTTGAAAAACACCTTCTTTTGCAAAGCTGTCAATTGCTCAGGAGTCATACCCAAACCAGTATCAGACACTTCAAGAATTGCCATACCGTTTTCTACACGGATATCAATGCTAATGGTACCGCTCTCGGTAAATTTATTGGCATTACCTATCAGGTTGCGAAGCACAAATTCAAAGCACTGAGCATTGATGACCGCATGAAAATCGGGTGCTACGCGATTCAAAATCTTGTTCTTCTTATGTTCGGCTGCCAGCAGGAAATAGCCGGCACACTGGTCGGCAAGTGCATGGATATTGGTATCCACCATTTCAAAATCATCTTCCAATTGCAGCTTGCCCCAGTCACTGATGTTATTCAGCAGTAATAAGATACTATCCAGCTGACGTAACACCAATTCATCTATCTCCGCTTCATCTTCGGCAGACAGCAATCCTTCAGCCTTCACATCGTAAGTACTCTTCAAAGACGCGAGCGGGGCCCTGATATCGTGTGCCATGATGGCCATTGTGACCTGCTGCACTTCTGACATCCGGCTCAACTCCTTATTCATGGTGCGCAACTCCAGCAGTTTCACCACATTCCTGCTCAACACTGAAAGTGCGAAAAATTGCTCCACGTCAAGTTGACGTGGCTCACGGTCTAATACACAAAGGGAGCCGAGGTTGTACCCCGACCGCGTGACCAAAGGAACACCTGCATAATAGCGGATCTGCGGATCAGCAACAACAAGTGGGTTGTCAGCAAAGCGCTCATCCACCTTCGTATCCGGGACCACGAACACTTCTGACCCGAGAATTGTATAACCACAAAAGGAAACACTCCGGGCCGTTTCAGCAAGATCTACCCCAACCTTTGCCTTAAACCATTGCCTGTCATGGTCGACAAGAGAAATCAACGACATCGGCACATTGCAGATACGCGACGCCAGCTGTACAATCTCATTAAATTCCTGTTCGTAAGCAGTGTCCAGAACTTCGTATCGATAAAGTTCTTTCAGTCTTTCCGGCTCGTTCTGCGGCAATGGGGGTGGAATCATCGTCCAATGTTGAAAATAGCTGATGTAAATTATCTCTTACTTTTGTTAATACCAGAGATCACTTAACTTTCAAACAGTAAATTTAAGACTGATAGCTGATATAAAATAATACACATGGATGTTGCGATAGAAAATAGTTGGAAGGACCGACTTACTGCCGAGTTCGACAAACCCTACTTCATACAGGTGACTGAATTTCTGAAACAGGAACTCAGGGCCGGTAAGGTCATCTTTCCTCCCGGCAAGCTCATTTTCAATGCGTTTGCCTGTACTCCGTTTCAAGAAGTCAAAGTTGTAATTATTGGACAGGACCCCTACCACAATCCCGGTCAGGCACACGGCCTGTCCTTCTCGGTTCAGGATGGTGTGGCGCCCCCACCCTCGCTGGTGAACATCTTTAAAGAGATACAAAGTGATCTGGGTTTGCAACTCAGCGGCACAGGAAACCTTGAAAAATGGGCCAGGCAGGGCGTTTTGTTACTCAACGCTTCCCTGACCGTGGAAGCCAACAACCCGATGTCGCACAGCAAAGTAGGCTGGCATTTGTTTACCGACGAGGTAATAAGGCAGGTATCTGCGGGAAAGGAACATGTTGTTTTCCTGCTTTGGGGACGTTTTGCACAAAACAAGGAAACCCTCATTGACAGCAGTAAACACCTTATACTGAAATCGGCACACCCGTCACCACTGTCGGCTTACAACGGCTTTTTCGGGTGCAGGCACTTTAGTAAAGCTAACGGCTGGTTACAACAATATGGCATCCCACCGATAGACTGGAGCTTATAAGTTCGTGTTAAAAAAGTGCAATAGGCGACTGAAGAGGACTGTCAAAGAGTATTCTATAACCATATTTTAGTTGCTTTGCAGCATGAGTTCGTACTGGGTAAAAACCCCGAGGTGGCTGAAAAGGTTCTATCCTGCCGATATGGTATGGGATATGCCTCATGGAGATGCCCCAACGGTGTACCTGACATTTGACGACGGACCGCACCCAACCATCACCCCCTGGGTTGTTGAAACGTTACGCAAATACGGAGCATCAGCAACATTCTTCTGCGTGGGTAACAATGTAGCACGCTACCCCGACACCTACCAACTTCTTCTAAGCAACGGCCACACCACCGGCAACCATACATACAACCACCTGAATGGCTGGAAAACAAATAACGACCATTACGTAAAGAATATTGGTCAGGCAGCCCACCACATAAACAGCCGGCTATTCCGCCCACCCTACGGAAGGATCAGGCTGTCGCAGCTCAGGAAACTAAAAAAGACCAACAGCCGATGGACAGTGTATATGTGGGATATTCTGAGCGGCGATTTCGATAAGAACCTGACTCCGGAGCAATGTCTTGAAAATGTGCTAACCCACCTCGCCCCCGGATCTATCGTGGTATTTCATGATTCAGAAAAAGCCGCGGAACGCATGCAATACGCGCTGCCCCGGGTGTTGAAATATTGCAGCAAGAACCAATGGCAGGTGAAAGCACTTCCCGCTCTATGATATTGCCTACCCGAACGGGAGCAGAAATGAATTAGTTTTGCGCCATGATTTTTGTGGATACCCATACCCATTTGTACGACGAAAGACTGATAACAGACGAGCACCAGATAGACCGGGCCATTGCCGCAGGGGTGACCAAGATGTACATGCCCAACTGCAACAGCGAGACTATTGCCGGCATGCTGCAACTTGCCGATAAGTGGCCTGCCAATTGCCTGCCTATGATGGGGTTGCACCCTTGTTATGTAAAAGAAGACTACAAGAACGAACTACAAACTGTGTCGGAACAGCTGACACAACGCAAATATCATGCTGTGGGCGAAATAGGCCTGGACTATTACTGGGACATGACATTTAAGGCGCAACAGATAGAAGCATTTGAATACCAGATAGACCTTGCTTTGAAATATCAGCTGCCAATAGTGATACACAGCAGGGAATCTACCCGCGACTGCATTGACATTGTACGCCAAAAGCAGGATGGACGGTTGAAGGGTGTATTTCATTGTTACAGTGGCACCTACGAAGAAGCAAAAGAGGTATTGGAGCTGGGCTTTTACCTGGGCATAGGTGGTGTGGTCACTTATTCAAAAGGCTCATTGCCGGACATTGTAAAGGAAGTCCCTCTTTCAGGCATCATACTGGAGACAGATGCGCCTTACCTTGCACCGGTACCTTACCGCGGCAAGAGAAACGAAAGCAGCTACATACCGGTTATTGCAGCCCGAATAGCCGAACTGAAAGGAATACAGGTAGAGGAAGTTGCAGAAACGACCACGGCAAATGCCAATATCCTGTTCGGTAGCTAATCAGCCTCATTAAACTGTATTATTGTGAGGTCGCTGATGCGTGTTTTTGTGGCGCTGCCTGCGTTCCAGAATAGTATTTCCACCATATCGAAACTAATAACGGATGTCGGGATATCTATGCTCATTTGTTTGGTCTCGCCCGAAATTATCCCCCGATGAAGACGTACCATATTTTCACGTACCGTGTGCCAATCGTGTGAATCGACGAGCTTAATTACGAATTGCGGCATTTTCCAACCCGTCCACTCTTTTTCTATGCACGTAACATTTATAGTAGCACGCAACCATTGGCGGGTGGGGTGAAACGGAAATCTGATCTCCGGCCCCTGCGCCCCGGGGGAATCAAGTAGGATTGTGCTGCCACACGCAATGATCGGGTCAGGTATGTCCACCACCGCTGAATCCTTCAGCCTTCCCGTGTACAAACCGGTTCCGTCGAGCAGGTAACAGGTCTCAGGCGGCACATGCCACCTGCCGACTATTGCCCGGAAGTAGCGACGGTTCATGAAATCGACGTCATAAAGACCACCACCATGGTATTGTACGGTGATCCAAACATTGTAATATAGAAACACGACAACAAATATGGAAAGGACTAACTCGGCGACTTTTCGGGACCGGCAATGATCTACGAGTGCCGCGACGAAAAACATCAATATAGGATAACTCTGCACCATGGCCCTACCGCCATATTGCCACACATCCCAAGAGCAAACGATGTAAAAATTGACCAAGGAAAACAAAATGAATGAGACACGAACTATCCCTTTCAAGGCATAGATGAACATCCCGACAATTGCGAGATACATCATGGGTGTATAAACGAGCCAACCGCTTGAGTAACTAAACGTATAGTTGAAAATGTGCGGAGACAGAAAACTGAAGCCCTGACCTTTGTAACTATAGTACAACCAATGACCGGTAGCATATTTCCAATAGCCAAGCTGAATGGAGAAAACAGCAAACGCGCAAAAAACCGCTAACAACAACTTGTAAACATGTAGGCGAACAAGAGCTATCCGCTTTTTCAACTCAATCATGTTAATACGCTCAACACCCCAAAATATCGGTATGATCGCAGAAATCGCGTCGGAGGGGCGTGTAAGCGTTGCCCAGCCGACCAAAACCCCTATCAGGATTGCGTACTTCCATTCAAAATTGCGATAAAATAGGTGTGTACTAAAAATAAGAAACACATAGAGCGTGAACAGCCATCCGTGAGACATGCCTACGTCTATGACCGCGGTGTTGAGGTACGTGGTACCGACAACAAGAATGACCATGGTGATAGCAACTACGCCATCGGGATAACAAATCAAAAGTAGCTTCCTGAAATACCATAATCCGGTAAGCGCCACAAGAATAGCACCTATCTGTATTGAAAGTTGATAAGGTGGAGAAAAACCATCCTGCGGATAATCAAGTCGCCCGGCAAGAAAATGCCCGGCAAAGAAAAATGGAGCGAACATAACTGCAAGGCCGGACGAATATTTAAGGACGTAATTGCCGTTTTCAGTCAGCATTGCCTGCTGAAAGTCGGTGCCGGATGGTTGGTACTTTTGAAGAATGTCTTTTGCAAAGTGCTGACCCTTTATGTCGTAGTAAATAAAAACCGAGGGCAGATACCAATAATAACCGGAAGCGTCATAAGAAAGTGTTGCCTCAGTTCCGTGTTTCGTCCACCGAGGGTAGAAACCAAATGACACATACAAAATGAGCAAAGCAAGGCCCCACCACGCAATACGTGACATAGCAGATAGGATTATAGGTTAAAAGGATTATTATCAGGAAGTTAAACTTTTAACTTCAAGTTTATTTAACAAAAACGGTGCCAGAATTTATGGATTATCAAGGCTGCTGAATCTTATACCTGACATTCAGTTCAACTTTATTAATTTTACGACCGTGATACCAAAACTCAGATATCTAGCCATTTGCCTGGCAACGTTAGTAATTACCTCGTTTTCAGCATGCAAAGAAAAAAAGGCTGACGACTTTTCTGATATTAAAGGAAATTATTTCTCTATACGTCATTATGCACTCGACCAGTGGAACATGTACTATGGCGAGCCATTCCTGATATTGAAGACGGTGCGGGTAAACAAAGGAAAATACGATAGCAGCTACACCACCTCCGACACACTAAATTGGGGCAATATTTTCAGGGAATTTTTCGCAACCGAGATCAGCGATCGTAGCTACCTTGGCAAGTACAAATTCACCCAATTCGATGACGAACAGGACGAGACCCACAACTTCTTCTACGAAGCGATAGAGGAAGACCTTTACACGCGTAAACTATTGATAGCGATAGACCGGTACACCAAAAAAGTAACCGGCATCTATATTGAAGGTCGCGAGCACAGCATATTTGACGACCGCCTCGTGAAGCTCTACTACAAACCCATGAAACGGATCCAGATACAAGTGACCGAAACACCAATGTTTGGCGAGAAGGTCCATACTGTGACCGAGTATGAATTCATGAGGTAACCATTAGGACGGCGTAACAGCGGCGTATGACAAGAGAGGAATTCAGTGAACTGGCGCAAACCATCCCACACAGTCCGGGTTGCTACAAATATTATAGCATAGAGAACGAGTTGCTGTATGTTGGCAAGGCAAAAGACCTGCGCAAAAGGGTAAGTTCCTATTTCAACAAGACACTTGACAACAACAAGACCCGGCGGCTGGTTTCACTTATCAACAGTCTTGATTTTACCGTCACCGAGACCGAGCATGATGCCTTTTTGCTGGAGAACTCGCTTATAAAACATTTTCAGCCTCGGTTCAACATAGCGCTGAAGGATGACAAGACCTATCCTTATGTAGTGATCCGCAATGAACCCTTCCCAAGGGTATTCCTCACACGTCGGCTCATAAGAGATGGTTCAGAGTACATTGGCCCGTTCACGGGGGTGCTGCAGGTGAAGGAACTGCTGGAGATGGTGAAACAGAATGTACCGCTGCGTACCTGCAACCTGAACCTTGCACCGGCTAATATAGCCCGTGGCAAATACAAAGTATGCCTTGAATATCACCTGGGCAATTGCAAAGGGCCCTGTCAGGGATTTCAGTCGGCCGAAGAGTACTATACCGACCTGCAACAAGTGCGGCAGATACTGAAGGGGAACATCAGCGAGGTGCTGAAACACCTGAAACAACAGATGCAGGATCATGCTGCCCGCCTTGAGTTTGAGGAAGCGCATATTATCAAGCAAAAGATAGATTCACTGCAGAATTACAATAGCCGGTCTACCGTGGTGAACCCACGCCTGAACGACCTTGATGTAGTGTCAATACTTGACGACGAGAAGAACTTTTATGTGAATTACATGATGGTGATAAAGGGCAGCATCATTCACGTGAAGACGGTTGTAGTGGAAAAAATACTGGACGAGACAGAGCGAGAAGTGCTATCGCTGGTGCTGGACAGAATGAGGAGTACTTTTCACAGTAAGGCAAAAGAGGTGTTAAGCGCGATAGACTTAGATGTTGCAGACGACGGCATGAAAGTTACTGTGCCTAAGATCGGAGACAAAAAGAACCTGCTGGACATGAGTACCCGTAATGCCTTCATCTTCAAGGAAGACATCAGACGCCGAAACTCGCTGATGCTGCAAGAGAAGACCAACGAAGAATACATGGCCGTACTGGAGGAGTTGCAGGATTCACTGCAGCTGCGCGAGCTGCCCGTACACATCGAGTGTTTCGATAACTCCAACTTTCAGGGGGCCTACCCTGTCGCTGCCATGGTTTGCTTCCGCAACGGACAACCTGCCAATAAAGACTACCGGCATTTCCATATAAAGACCGTTGAGGGCATTAACGACTTTGCGTCAATGAGTGAAGTGGTGTATCGCAGATACAAGCGGTTGACTGAAGAAAAGAAACCGCTGCCGCAGCTGGTGATCATAGACGGCGGCAAGGGACAACTGGGCGCGGCACTGGAAAGTATTGAGAAACTGGGACTCACGGGGAGAATGGCGTTGGTGGGGCTGGCAAAACGTGAAGAATCGATATTCTTCCCCGGCGATACCGACCCTATACAGCTACCTTATGACAGTCCGGCACACCTGCTAGTTAGGCGCATAAGGGACGAAGTGCATCGTTTCGGCATTACCTTCCACCGGCAGACACGCAGTAAGGGGACGTTCAAAAACGAGTTGGAGGCAATTCCCGGTATAGGCGCACAAACTGCCACAGAACTGTTGAAAGAGTTCAGGTCGGTAAAAAATATCAGGAGTATCACCGAGCGTGAACTGACTCGGGTGATAGGCGCTTCGAAAGCACGCATTGTGCGCGAATATTTTGACAAACTGGACGACGCTGCCACCGATGCCAAGGACGGTGGCTAAAAGCGAAAAGATCGCAGGTATTAAGTCCATTGTATATCTTTAAAGCATGTTGCTGGAAATATGTGCCTATAATATAAAGTCGTGCCGTGCCGCTGAGTCGGCTGGCGCAGGCAGAATAGAACTATGTGCCGACCCGGGAGCCGGAGGCGTAACACCATCGTGGGGGTTGATACAGTTTGCGCTGGAGCAGATCGCGATCCCGGTATTCCCCATGATACGACCCCGCGGAGGAAACTTCATCTATGATGCCGATGAACTGGCCATAATGAAGAAAGACATACTGAAGTGCAGGGAACTTGGATGCAAGGGCATCGCTACGGGCGTGCAACTAGCCAACAACAAAATAGACACAGACACATTGGCAAGGTTAGTGGAATGGGCCGGCACAATGGAAGTGACCTGCCACAAGGTATTTGACCGAACGCCGGATGCAATGGAAGCACTGAACGCGGTAATGAAGGCGGGCTGCAAACGAATACTCACATCGGGCCTGTCCCCAACCGCAGTTGAAGGTGCGGAGGTGATAAAAATGCTCACCGAAGCAGCAGGACCACATCTGAAGATCATGGCGGGCGGAGGTGTACGATCGGCAAATATTACAGCGTTGGCCGCCAGTGCAGGTGCGCATGAGTACCACACATCGGCCATTGTTGCCAACGACGGGCAATACCTTTCTGACGAAAATGAGATCAGAACCATTGTTAACTATTTGAAAGCCTGACCCGTGTAATTCGGGTGCAAATGCAGAAACTATTTGTACTTTTATCTCCACAACATTTTTATAAGAATATTTTATATGAAAAAACTGCTATTCGCGTTGTTATTGCTACCTTTTATGGGGATGGCACAGGATAAGTTGACTGACGCTAACTACCGTGTTTACTCGGTGCGACTGGGTAAAGAAGTTTCTCTAAAAGACATAGTATCTGACATGGACAACTACGACGTGCTGATGTTTGGAGAAGAACACAATGATAGTGTAACTCACTTCCTGGAGGCTTCGGTCTTCGAGCTGTTGCACCTTAAATTCGGATCGGACCTGGCACTTTCTATGGAAATGTTCGACAGGGACGTACAGACAGTGATGGACGAATACCTGCAGGGTTTTATAAGGGAAAAGAACTTTAAGAAAGACGCGAGAGTGTGGAACAATTACCGCGACTATAGACCAATGGTAGAATTTGCCCGTCAAAAACAGCTGGATGTTGTTTGCGCCAACGCCCCATCACGCTACACCAACCTTGCCGGCCGTAAAGGCCAACGTGCATTGGAATTGCTGTCCGATGAATCGAAGGAATACTTTGCACCGCTTCCATACGACACGGCCAGCGGCAAGTACTTCGCAAAGCTAATGGGACTGAGCCACACACCGGCACCTGCACCGGGCGACACGGCAAAAAAGGCAGCGCCACCACCTGCCATGAATATGGGCAACTTCAACATGGTGACGGCACAGTCTTTGTGGGACGCAACCATGGCGCACTCAATTGTAAAGTACCAGAAAAAAAATAAGGGTAAAAAGATCATGCACGTAAATGGTAAATTCCACAGCGATGAAGGATTTGCCGTTGTGACACAGCTCTATAACTACAACTCAAAGATCAAGCCGTTGATCATCTCTACTGCCAGCGATGAGGCTTTCCCGAAAGTGAATTGGGCCGATTACAAGCAAAATGGTGATTACATCATCATAACTGATCCGAAAGTGCCAAGGACGTATACCGATCAGTAATAGCGGCGGCACAGGTGCTAAATTTCGGCGACCATTCGCATTAATATAAGTGTTAAAGTATTGCAACAGCGCTACGAAAAACGGGTGCTGTTGTTTATTTTTACGGTCAAATAACCTCAATTGAAGATCTATACACAAGACCTGGTAAAACAATACGGCAAACGCACGGTTGTAAATAACGTTTCGTTTGAGGTAAGCCAGGGCGAGATAGTGGGACTGCTAGGCCCGAACGGCGCCGGGAAAACCACCTCGTTCTACATGGTGGTAGGTTTGGTAAAACCCGACACGGGAAGCGTTTTTCTTGACAACAACGAAATAACCAAACTGCCAATGTACAAACGGGCCCAGATGGGCATCGGGTACCTGCCGCAGGAAACGTCTATCTTTAGAAAACTGTCTGTTGCCGATAACATTGCCGCGGTGTTGGAAATGACCAAGCTGACCAAGGGTGAGCAGCAGAAGAAATTGGAAGAATTACTGGACGAGTTTCGTCTGCAGCATGTGCGCAAAAGCCCGGGAGATGTACTGAGCGGTGGAGAGAAAAGAAGGACCGAGATAGCGAGAGCGCTGGCTGTGAGTCCGAAGTTTATATTGCTTGATGAACCGTTTGCTGGTATTGACCCGATAGCCGTAGAGGATATTCAGCACATTGTTGCTACGCTAAAGTACAAGAACATCGGTATCCTTATTACCGACCACAACGTACAGGAAACCTTATCTATTACCGACAGGGCATATCTGCTGTTTGAAGGGAAAATATTGAAAGCCGGATCGGCCGAGGATCTTGCCGCCGACCCCATAGTGAGAAAGGTGTACCTGGGACAGAATTTTGAATTACGCAGAAAAGACTACCTCACTGCCAATGCACCCCGGTAACGGCAAGGCGGTGGTAGTTTCGTGATACTATTTTATGAGCATTATAATAAGTCCGGCATTCAGAGGTTACATCAAATTGCGCCAGAGCGCGATCGATAACTTCATGCACAACCCGATAGATACCCAGCAACAGGTTTTCAACGACCTGATCGGCTCGGCGCAGTTTACGGAATACGGCAAGAAATACCGGTTCGAAGAAATAAACAACATTGCAGAGTTTCAGAAGAACGTACCCATTAACGACTACGAGACGCTGAAACCCTATATTCAACGCATACTGGAAGGCACACAGAATGTGCTGTGGCCATCGCCCATCAAATGGTTTGCCAAATCGAGCGGAACTACCAGCGACAAAAGCAAGTTTATTCCTGTGAGTAAAGAATCGCTGGACAATACGCACTTCCGCGCCGGGAAGGACGTGCTGGCTCTATATCTGCGTGAAAATCCGGGATCGAACCTGACAAACGGAAAATGTCTGATATTGGGTGGCAGCCATCAGGTGAATCAGCTGAATGCGGCCTCTTTCTTTGGCGACCTTTCGGCTGTAACGCTTCAGAACATGCCGTTTGCCGGTCAGTTATTCCGCCTGCCCGAACTATCGATCGCCCTAATGACCGAGTGGGAAGAGAAGATAGACAGAATGGCCCACAGCACTATCAACGAGAACGTTACTTATATAGCGGGTGTCCCTACGTGGACAATTGTACTGATCAAACGCATATTCGAGATAACCGGAAAAAACAGCTTGCTGGACATCTGGCCCAATCTTGAATTGTACATACATGGTGGCGTGAATTTCACCCCCTACCGCAGACAGTTCGAACAGCTGATCCCATCACCGAATATGCACTACAGGGAGACCTACAATGCATCGGAGGGATTTTTTGCCGCGCAAGACCGTGAAGATGAGGAGGGCATGTTGCTGTTCCTGAATCATGGCATCTTCTATGAGTTCATGCCTATGGAGGAATACGGCAAAGAAAACCCAAGAACACTGACACTGAAAGAAGTGGAACTTGAAAAAAACTATGCGATTGTAGTATCTACCAACGGAGGCCTTTGGCGCTACCTTGTAGGCGACACGATCCAGTTCACATCTCTTTCACCCTTCAGGATAAAAGTGACCGGGCGTTTGAAACACTTTATCAATGCCTTTGGTGAAGAGCTGATAGTAGACAATGCTGATAATGCCATAGCGATAGCTTGCGCTGAGACCGGAGCTGTTGTGGCCGACTATTCTGCGGCACCGGTATACATGACAGGGGAAGACAATGGTGCGCATGAGTGGATAATTGAATTTGAGTACTTGCCGGTTCCGTTGGAACAGTTCACCAACCTGCTGGACAAATCACTGCAGGCGATCAACTCAGACTACGAAGCCAAGCGATACAAGGACATGGCCCTTAGGATGCCGATAGTGCACCGCATGCCCAAAGACGGGTTCAAACAGTGGCTGAAAGACAAAGGAAAACTGGGAGGCCAACACAAGGTGCCGCGCCTGAGCAACGAACGGACGTACATTGAAGAAATGCTTCCGTACGTATACCCGGAAATAAAAAAATAGATCTCACGATAATTAAAGTAGAATGGGCCGGATATCCGGCCCATTCTACTTTAATCGATATTGTCTTTCTATTAAAACGTACTCTTCACCTGCGCCTCTACTACCGAAAGTGCCACCATGTTCACAATCTGTCGCACGGTGCTACCCAGTTGCAACACGTAAACAGGCTTACGCAGCCCCAGCAAAATTGGCCCTACTGCTTCCGCGCCTCCAACCTCTTGCAATAAATGATAGGCAATGTTTCCGGCTGCCAGATTCGGGAAGATCAATACGTTGGGCGCTTCGTTCACAAGATCAGAGAACGGATAGTTCTCCTTCAGCAGATCCTTATTAAATGCTACACCGGCCTGCACCTCACCGTCAATTACCAGGTCGGGGTTCATACTCTTGATCCGGGCCACTGCATTGCGCACTGTGGTCGCCTCGTGAGAAGGACTGCTTCCGAAGTTGGAATACGAAAGCATCGCAATCCGTGGCTTGATGTTGAAACTACTCACCATGTCCGCTGTGAGCATTGTAATATCTACCAGTTCTTCTTCAGTAGGATTGAAATTAAGCGTTGTGTCCGCAAAGAACAGTGGTCCGCGCTTGGTCAGCATGATGTACATGCCGGCTACGCGCCTCACACCTTCTTCCATGCCTATGATCTCCAATGCAGGCTTTATCGTATCGGGGTACTTTCGGGTAAGGCCCGAAAGCATTGCATCGGCCTCGCCATTGTGCACCATCATACAACCAAAGTAGTTGCGTTCACGCATCAGTTTTCGGGCCTCATAGAAATTCACTCCCCGGCGATGGCGCATCTCGAAGAACATATCTCCGTATTTGTTACGAACTGCTTCGCTACTTTCGTTTTTAGGATCTATGATCTTTATACCCTCCAGATGCAGATCATATTCTTCTATCATCGCGCGGATCTTGGTCTCATTGCCCAGTAGAATTGGAATTGCAATACCTTCATCAGCGGCTATCTGTGCTGCCCTGAGGATCTTGATATTTTCAGCTTCTGCGAACACCACCCTTTTCGGATTCTGCTTCGCTTTATTATTGATATACTTCAACAAGTTATCGTATGAGCCGGAACGACGATACAGTTCGTTCTCATAAGCTGTCCAATCGGTTATTGGCTTCCGAGCAACCCCGCTCTCCATTGCAGCCTTGGCGACAGCGGTAGAAACCGTCACCAATAGACGTGGGTCCATTGGCTTTGGTATGATGTATGTAGGACCAAAACGCAGCAGGTCATTGTTATAGGCCACATTCACAATATCTGGTACAGGTTGTTTAGCCAGTGCTGCCAAGGCGTGCACTGCCGCCAGCTTCATGGCCTCATTTATGGCGCTTGCCCTCACATCCAGCGCACCGCGGAAGATATAAGGGAAACCAAGCACGTTATTCACCTGATTAGGATAGTCGCTGCGGCCGGTAGCCATTATCACGTCAGGGCGGGCTGCAATTGCATCATCGTAGGTGATCTCGGGATTCGGATTGGCCAGCGCAAACACAATGGGCTTATCCGCCATACCCTTCACCATATCCTGCGAAACGATATTCCCCTTCGAAAGACCAATGAACACATCCGCCCCCTTCATGGCAGTGGCAAGATCCACAGCTTCCGAACCCTGCGCGAATATGCGCTTGTTGTCATCGAGGTCTGTGCGCGACTTCACTATGAGTCCTTTAGTGTCGAACATATACATATTCTCTACCCTTGCGCCCAGACTCATATATATTTTGCAGCAAGAGATTGCCGAAGCTCCCGCACCGCTTATCACTATCTTCACTTCCGATATCTTCTTACCCACCAGCTCCAGCGCATTCAACAGGGCCGCACCCGATATTATGGCTGTTCCGTGCTGATCGTCATGCATGATCGGAATACTGAGCGCTTCCTTTAGTCTGCGCTCTATCTCAAAGCACTCTGGTGCCTTTATGTCCTCCAGATTAATGCCGCCGAACGTTGGCTCTAAAGCTTTTACGACACTCACAAATTCATCAACCGTTCGTGCGTTCAACTCAATATCAAACACATCGATGTCGGCATATATCTTAAACAACAGTCCCTTACCTTCCATGACCGGCTTAGATGCCTCAGGGCCTATATCGCCCAGCCCCAGAACCGCCGTACCATTACTGATAACGGCAACCAGATTCCCCTTCGCAGTGTACTTATAAACATCATCCGGATTGGCATGAATATCCATGCAGGGCTCGGCCACACCCGGCGAGTAGGCCAACGCAAGATCCCGCTGTGTTTTGGTCTCCTTAGTTGGAACTACTTCTATCTTTCCAGGTCTTCCCTTGGCGTGATATTCCAATGCATCTTCCTTCCTGATCAGTTGAGCCATTTTATAATCTCATTTTTTGAGTGAACTAAGGTACAAATATGCCCAGAAATGTGAAAGAACAGGGCATTAATAAAATACACGTCACACCTTTCCCTTATATTTACACCGTCATTCCGAATAGAAGTATGAAGTCAAAAAATGTCTGGTTGATCGTTGGAGGATTACTGCTGATAATAGCAGCCCTGATTGCCTATATGAAGACCCGCGACGATGATGGTATAAAAGTAGCCGTTGAAAAAGTGGCTCGCCATACCATCACCGAGACCGTGACCGCAAGCGGCAAAATATACCCCGAAACGGAAGTAAAAATAGCACCGGAGGTGAGTGGCGAGATCATCATGCTGAATATAGAGGAAGGTGACAGTGTAAAAAAAGGCGATGTGCTGGTACGAATCAACGCTGCCATTTATAGTTCACTGGTAAATCAGGCAACTGCATCAGTTGAGCAATCAAAAGCCAGCGTGCAGAATACAAAGGAAATGATGGCGCAAGCAGAGTCACAGTACCAACTTGCACTGGCAACCTACAACCGTAATAAAAAGCTATATGAACAAAAGGTCATCTCCCAACTGGAATTTGAACAGGGCGAGGCGACCTATAAATCGGCAAAAGCAACCTACGAAGGATCGAAAGCTACGGCAATGGGCGGTAAATTCACGGTTCAGGGTGCCATGGCCGGCTTATCTCAGGCGCAAGAGAACCTGCAACGCACTACTATAGTGGCACCCACATCAGGTATCATTTCACAGCTGAATGTAAAGAAAGGCGAACGCGTGGTGGGTACTGCCCAAATGGCCGGAACCGAAATGTTGACTATTGCTGACATGAGTCGCATCGAAGTGCGTGTGGACGTGAGCGAGACGGACATATCGAAAGTGAAGATAGGCGACACCACCATCATCGATGCCGATGCCTACCGTAATCGGAAATTTAAAGGAATCGTATCGAAAGTGGCGGTAAGCAGCGCCAAGTCAGCTCTGGGAGCGGCAGCCGGCAGCAGTACCGATCAGGTTACGAATTACACCGTACACATCCTAATCCTCCCATCGAGCTACGAAGACCTGACCGCGAAGATGACTCACGGTAAGTTCCCATTCAAACCGGGCATGTCAGCATCTGTGGAGATACAGACCAACCGTCAGGAAAATATCCTTTCTGTGCCGGTGAACGCTGTAACAACGCGCGACTGGCCTGATAGTGTTAAGAAAAAAGATGAGACCGGCGACATCACGAACGAGATACGCGAAGTGGTGTTTGTTTATGACGCTGCCCGCAAAATTGTAGAATTACGTGACGTAAAGACCGGTCTTCAGGATAACAAATACCTTGAGATCCTTTCGGGTCTGAAAGAGAATGAAGAGGTGGTTGCCGCTCCTTACGGAGCCATCGCCCGGACACTAAAAGACAAGAACAGGGTGAACGTGGTCGATAAAGAAAAGCTGTTTGAGGTGAAAGGGAAGGAAAAAGAGTAAATCCCACATCCAGACAACTGCAGTCTGAAGCTGCAGATGACCTACTTTTGCAGCCTTGGAGTAAATAATTCAGATCGGAATTTCTGTTCAGATGATGCAACTGTACCCGGCAAATGCCGTTGATGCCCTTGAGTTCAATAAAGTACGCGAACTGCTGCTGCTGAAATGCCGCACCGATGGCGCACGTGAGCGTGTGAATAACATCAGGTTCCATACCCACAAGGACCATGCCGGCAGGGAATTGCTACAGGCATATGAGTACAAGAACATCCTGAACAGCGGCGACTATTTCCCAAACGACTTTACCCGCAATATGCACAAAGAACTGCGGTTGCTGGCTATACCTGGTGGTGTGTTAAGTGGTGAACAGTTCCTTTCCGTGCAACAATTAGCGCTCACCATTCGCGATATATTACTTTGGTTTAAGAAAAATAACGACCTCTTCCCCACCCTTTACTCGCTTTGCGACCACATAGCCTACGAAAAGAAAATTCCGGAACTCATATCGGCCGTCATTGACGAAGGAGGACTGGTGCGCGACAATGCTTCGCGTGAGTTGATGAGTATTCGCGCCGATCTTTCACGGGTACGCAACGAATCGAGAAGGGTATTCGAGGGTGTGCTTCGCCGACTGAACAAACAAGGATACCTCGCCGATATCTCGGAAAGCTTCCTCAACGGCAGGAGAACAGCGGCAGTATTGGCGGAATATAAAAGAATAGTAAAGGGAATATTGCATGGCGAAAGTGACACTCAGAAAACAGTCTTCATTGAGCCGGAAGAAACTACCGAACTGAACAATGAGATCTTTTCGCTGGAACGTGCCGAAAGCAGAGAGATCCACCGCATTCTGGTGCAACTTACTCGTGACCTTGCCACCTTTGCCCCGCAACTGGAGACCTATTATAACCTATGTGGCGTGTTCGACTTCATAAGGGCGAAAGCGCTTCTTGCCGATGACATGAATGCCACAATGCCGCGCATAACACAGCACCCGGGTATCCATCTCGAAAAAGCCTACCATCCGTTATTGTTCCTGCACAATAAACAGAATGGGAAAACAACAATTCCACTCAACCTGGTTCTGGACCGGCAACAAAGGATACTTATAATCAGCGGCCCCAATGCCGGAGGCAAGACCGTAGCGATGAAAACCATAGGGCTGCTGCAGCTAATGGTACAGGCCGGCCTGTTGATACCCGTGAGCGAGAATTCGGAAATGGGCATATTCAGAAACCTGATGGTACAGATTGGCGACACCCAGTCCATAGAGCATGAACTGAGTACGTACAGCGCCCACTTGCAGCACATGAAACACTTCATGGAAAATGCCGATGGCAAAACACTTTTCTTCATTGATGAACTTGGCAGCGGATCGGACCCTAATCTCGGAGGCGCATTCGCCGAAGCGATCGTAGAGACCCTTGCTGCCAAACATGCCTTGGGCATCATCACTACCCACTACCTGAACCTGAAGGTGATGGCCGGAAAAGTGCGCGGTATCATGAACGGCGCCATGGCGTTTGACGAGGAAAAGCTGGAACCATTGTATCGCCTTACTACAGGAAAACCTGGTAGCTCCTACACATTTGCCATAGCCCAGCGAAGCGGCCTGCCCAAAGAGGTAATAGAACGGGCCCGCCAGCTTACACAGCGCGAGCATTTCAAACTGGACAAGATGCTGCACCAGGCCGAACAACAGACGGTGAAGCTGGGCGATAAAGAAAAGGAACTTGAGAAACTCATAAAGGAAAACGAACGCCTCAGAAAACACTACGAAGACGTAACCAACAAAGAAAAGCAGAAACAGCATTTCGAAACCCTGAAACTCCAGAATAAGGTAAAAAAGGAAGAACTCGACTACCTGCGCGATATGGAACGCAAGTTCAAACAGATCATTCAGGACTGGAAAAAAACAGAGAACAAACAGGAAGTGATCAAGGCTGCAGAAAACGTGCTGTTCCGCAAAAAACAGATCGCTTCCAACGCCTCTGCAGCAAAAAAAGCCGACAAAAATTACGACACCGTAGGCGGCAAACCCAAGCCCGGAGATCTGGTGCGCAACCGAGACAATCACCAGGTGGGCACCCTTCAGGAACTACGCGATAAAAAAGCCATTGTCATGATTGGCAAAATGCCATTCACAGTTGACATTGGTGAGTGGGTTGTGGTGCGCAAAAAATCGGTCACCAAAGACGATTAAGTAAGTACTTTTACATCTATTGCATCACTTTAATATCTGCATTCAGCACACTGAACACGCCATAACCATCCTTAACATTAGTATATATCCGGCTTGGTTCCGCAAAAGGATTACCTGAGTTCTCTGAAGCATACAGGTACGTTTTCCTGTGCCGGAAGTAGCTTTCAGGAACGTGTTGCAAAACAATGAACAGATTGATATCCGGGCTCAATTTCTCCAAATGACTGCTCAGGATAAAGAATCGCATCTCACGAGACTTTCCGTTAAATAGTTCATCTCTGAAGAAGATATCACCTTCCGACAGGCAAGTGGTATTGTCTATGCTCTCGTCATATATGCTCTCAATGGCAGCCTCTGTAGTGTTAATGCAACCCAAGGCCACAGGAGTATCGGTACCGGTATTGACCATTTTAAAACTAAGAATGTAATAATCACCCGCTGCAGCAGGATCATCAAACGTAATTCGGATCTCGTCCTGCATCTCACCATCTCCATTCAGCCGCGCCTGTTTGATGCGGGTCACATTCTTCATCTCTACCATTGACGGCGCTACCGATAGTGCCGAAACGTCATTATAGCCTGGTGCCGCCACCACTGCTTTGTACGTAACACCCGCAACCGTTGTATGGTGCCCCTGATAGGTGCCGGACGCCTGATCGTAGGTCACACTATCAACCAAAATACCATCCCCATACAACAACACCTTTGCGTTGGTCAGTGTAAGGTTCTTATTGTAGTTATACTCAGTCATACCCACAGAACGGCTCAACTGAAATGCTGCCGGCTCGCCCACCTGGTTGATACTGTTCACAACCATCTTAGAAGTATACGGAGGAACTTTAACTACAATCTCTTTTTCACACGATGAAAGTGCCAATGCTGCAAGAAAGATGAAACTATATTTACTGTTTTTCATAATGTACGTTTGATCGATCAGAATTTGAATTGATAACTTATCGAAGGAATGATAGGAAAAAGGCTCATTTGTTTAAAGACCACATTACCCGCCGTATTGGTAGTACTGTAGATGTAGAACGGATTTCTCCTGTTATATACGTTGTAGGCACTTATCACCCAGGCCCGTTCGCCGCGTTCCTTTTGCTTGATGAATTTGAAACTCAAATCAGCGCGGTGATAGGGTGGCATCCTGAAACCGTTTCGATCACCATAAACCTGCTGCAGGGTATTGTCTTCGCCTGTGTAATAGCCAATGGGCAGCGTCAGAGCGTTTCCGGTTCCATATACCCAATCGGCACTCACTTCAAAATTCTTATTTGGCGCATATACTGCAGCCATCTTCAGATCATGGCGGCGATCGAACCGGTATGGAAATTCCTTTCCGTTGTTGAGGTTGGCAAACTTCCGGGTGCTCCATGATAGAGTATAGCCGAGCATTCCTGTGAACTTACCCTTTCTCTTTTGCAGAAAGAACTCAGATCCGTAACTCCGACCATTACCCACTTCCACCTTATCCTCCCAGCCTGTTGTAGTGCTGAAAAAGCTTGCACCTTCTTTATACTCTATAACATTCTTCACCGTTTTGTAGTATCCCTCTACGGTGAGCTCCAGACCATCTCTTATCGTCCATGCCACACCGGTTGCGCCTTGGTAAGAGCGCTGTGCGGGCACTTTGTCTGTCACAGGCACCCACAGATCCGTAGGCAACCCGATAGACGAATTAGACAGTAGATGGATAAACTGATTCATCTGTACAAAAGACCCCTTCAAACTCACTTTGTCGCTCAGCAGGTAGCGCACACCTATACGTGGCTGCACAGAAGGATAAAATTCTTTTCGAACGGCGAAACCGGTGAGATGCACACCCACATTTGCCTTCAGGGCGTCTGTTATCCTTATGTCATCTTCTATATAGGCGTCTATCTCTCCGGCATTCAGTGGGTCGGTACCTATCGTAGTGTCCTCCACTTTGCTATTTGATGTGGTGCGTGTCTGCATGGCGCCAGGCCTATATGTGTGATAGGTATACCCTACCCCTGTTTTAATACTATGGTTGGGATCAGGGATATAGTCGATATCATACTTTATTGCTTTATCATTAATCCCGGACAAGTACTTCAGCAAATAGTCTTCATTGATATTCGCGAAGCGGTTCTGCATTCTTGAAAACACCGAAAAATTGTACTGACTGTAATAGGTGGTAAGATTGCCGAATAGCTTATTGTTGAATTCATGGTTCCATCGACTCACGGCTGTAATGTTCCCCCACTTTAGATTGGTATTCATAGTGCTGGACAGATCTACGCCTGCTGCACCTGTATTGCTTTGTTTTGCATAGAACTTATCATTTCCAAAATAGCCACTCACATACAGGCGGTCCTTTTTGCCGAGCTTAAAATTGACCTTGCTGTTCATATCATAGAAAAAGTATCCCGCTTTTACCGGTCCGCGCATGAATGGCTGGGCAAGAATATCGTAATACGTCCTGCGTCCCGAGATCATAAATGAAGACTTGCCCTTTTGTATCGGCCCTTCCAACGTCAGCCTGGAGGCAATGAGACCTATCCCGCCCTCCCCGTGAAACTTCTCTTTATTACCCTCCTTCATATTTATGTCTATCACCGACGACAGGCGACCACCATAACGGGCTGGAAAACCTCCCTTTATCACTTCCACACTCTTGATCGCGTCGGCGTTGAAAACACTGAAAAACCCGAAAAGATGGCTTGAATTATAAACAGGCACGCCATCCAGCAGCACAAGGTTCTGATCGGGACTTCCGCCCCTGACGTAAATGCCGGAAGACCCTTCGCTTCCAGCTTGCACGCCCGGCAACAATTGAATGGCCTTCATTATATCCACCTCGCCCAAAAATGCTGGCAACGATTTGATTGTCTGGATCGGAAGAACTATTGAACTCATCAGGGTGCGATGCTGCACAGCATCTTTTTTCCCTGCCACAACCACCTCTTTCAGTTCTGTAGACGTCTCTAATTGCACATTGATGACGGTATCGTTTTTCAATACCAAGGGAAATACGACGGGAGCATAGCCGATTCCGGAAACAACCAGATCAACCGAATCTGCGGGAACCGTGAGCGAATAAAAACCAAAGGTATTGGTGACAGCACCGGCATTAGACCGTTGGCTGTACGCCATGATACCCGGAAGGGTCTCCCCGCTCTTTCGTTCTGTCACATACCCGCTAATGGTCACCTTCCGGTTTTGGGCAGACGCTTTTAGTGCAAGTACTGACGCGACAATAGCAATTATACTCCTGAGGTTCATTTCAAACAGTTATTTGCCATATAACGCAACAACTATCAGATACCCCTACTGACAAGCTATATAGACCAGCTATCCATCAAAAACGGGAACGTACGCTGTGACACTCCGCCCACTACACCGCCTCCGTTCTTCACATTAGACTTCAGGTTCCTTGGCTGGTCAAGCGAATTAAAACTGCTGCTACTCCCCGAATACTGCTCGTAAGACTTAAGAAACTCAAAATACTCTCGGGTCACATTCTTTACGTAGAATATAGTTAGCCCCTTCGCGGAATCAATAGTAGGAGCCTTCCTCACATATACATCTGTGTAATAACTACCGCCATTAAACACTCTATCCTTAAGCAACACCCTATCCTGCAGCATCGTAAGCCCCTCATCATACGCGTTCTCTGTATTATTGTCATTTGTATAGAGTTGGATACGGGAATATCTTCGGTAATAAGTTGTATCCGTTCTTTCTGCCACCGGCCCTTCGGCTTTTAGCCGTGCATATAGGGCACGGTTGATGGAGACCGGCAACCATTTGTCGTTATAGAAAAAACTTGGCACCACATCCATGTGTTGCTTCAGGCATTCCACCACGTAATAATTGTCGACCGATGGGTCATCATCGATCTTCAAACGGAACTTTAAAGTAGAATCGGAATTGTATTGTACAGTCGCCGTATCAACCAAAGTCACCGAAACGGGCTTAGGGATAACCACTGTCGCCGTTGCGGTTGCCATTCCCGGATAAGTCGCAGTGATTGCAAATGAGTCGCCAACTGCCAATACACGCGGATCAGTGTACACATAAGTATGCACCATTGGCGTAAGTGAGTCAATGCCTCCTGGCAACACTTTTGCGGAATTGCCGTCTGACAGCAAAATACTGAGACCTTCAGGAACGGAGAATTTCATATCAGATCCGGTGTTAACTGCCACACTCAGTCCTGCCCGCATATACAGCGTATCGCCCGCAATCAGCTCCGCAAAAAGTACGATCTTCTTCTCTGCTTTGCCCGCGGGCAGATCCAATGTTTTGGTACATCCGACCGCAACCAGCAGAAACAGCCCGCAGAAACAACCCGATAATATTGTCGTTACTCTCATCATATTTTCAGCCTGTAACTTACATATGGTATGAACTGCAGCACACTCGTGCCCTTCAATTTAAATTGCCCTTCACCTGCCAACCCGCCCGTGTAGGATATATCCACAAACATCACATTTCGCCTCGCATACGCATTGAACACCCCCAATGACCAAGTTCGCTCCATCCTTCCCCGACGCAACATCTTTGTGAAGTTCATACCTGCATCAAGCCTGTGAATGGCCGGCAACCGATAATCGTTCCACCTCGTAGAGCTGTAGGTATAGTTGGAACTATTGATCGTTGTGTTTGCACCATTGATGAGGAAGTTATTGTCAAGATCGGGATAGATCTGATCGGGCATCGTTATTGCCTCTCCACTCATGTACAACCAATTCAATGTTAGGTCAAACTTTTGTGACGGCTGATATAGTGCGGCTATCCTGAAATTATGGCGCCTGTCATATCTGTAAGGAAAACGTTCACCATTGTTAACAACAGAAAATTGCCGCCAGGTCTTGGACCATGTATATGCCGAGGTAATGTTGAAATGCCCCAACTGAGTCCGCACACTTGCTTCCACGCCAAAACTTTCTCCCCTGCCCTGTATGATCTTATCGTCCCACTTTATGTAGTTGTCAAACAGATTCTTCCCCACATCATAAGTGGTTGTATTCCTGATATCCTTGTGATACCCCTCTACGTTTACAAAGAGTTTTGAACCGGCTGTATACCTGTAACCAACCGTAGATATGTAAGACTCCTCTGGTTCAATTCTCGACGAACTGGGCACCCAGAAATCCTGCGGTAGCCCATAAGTGTTGGAAGTAATAAGATGAAGGAACTGCGCCATCTCGGCATAAGACGCATACAATAAGTGCTTTTTCGACAAAGCCAGTTCCGAACGCAGTCTGGGCTGAATACTTGAATAGTCAAATTGCTTACTGAACCAGTTGGCAAAATGCACACCCGGTATCAAGCTGAATTTTCCACTTAATTTTATCTGGTCTTCAACAAAGAAGATAACCTCGTTCGATCTCACCTTTTCCGGCATGGTACCCACACCGATATTCTGCGAGAAATACTCGACCTGTGCCGGATTGAAATTACCTGCCGACACCTGCACCCCTGTCTCGAAATTGTGTTTCGACCCGGGTTTCCAAAAAAACACCGAACGGAAGGCGATGTCTTTTACCCCCGATACGCCCTTATACCCTTCAGTCAATATCTTCTGACCATTTTCTATGATCTCTCGTTTGTCATTGAGCACATAATTGAAGGTGCTATAGGTCACCATTGTATTCATGAAAAGTTTTGGGTGCAGCACACTGTTCCACCGCAGGCTCAGGGCACTGTTACCCCATATCGTGGAGCCACCGGTATTGGTTGTGAACGCGCTGAAACGGTCTCGTCCGCTATAAGCACTGAGATACAGGCGGTTATTATCGTTTACAATATAATTAGCCTTCAGGTTAAGATCCCGGAAATTCAATTCCAGATCATTGGTGAAAGGACGCCACAACGCGTCGATCCACGTGCGCCGTGCAGAGAGTACAACCGATGCCTTGTCTTTCTTTATAGGCCCTTCCACTGTCAGTCCACCCTTCAATAAACCCATACTGAATTGACCGCCCCACGTTTGCATATCTCCATCCTTTGTGCTTACGTCTATCACAGACGCAGTTCGCCCGCCATATCGGGCAGGGAATGCGCCTTTGTAAAAATCTACCGACCTGATGGCATCAGGATTATAAATAGACGTAAGCCCGAAAAAATGGTCCACATTATACAATGGCACTCCGTCCAGCAAATGCAGATTCTGACCCGGGTCTCCGCCTCGCACCAGCACCAGGCTACCCGCTCCCGATCCGGTCTGCACACCCGGAAGATTCTGCACAGTTTTAATCACATCGTTCTCACCCAAAAGCACCGCTCTTGTCTTGATATCGTTGTGTACTATGTGATGGAAACTCGCTGCCTGGTTCATTGCTTTTGCTGAGATCACCTTCACCTCCTTCAGGTCAGTGCCCGCTGTCAGGTAAACATCGCGCCGTGTATCACCGGCAAGATTCAACGTTGCGGTGTCAGCATTAAAACCAAGGTAAGTACTGATGAGTCTGGTGTTCTTTGCAGGGAGTACCAGTGTGTAATAACCATACATATTGGTTACCGTTCCCCACGGTGTTCCCGGCACATATACCGCAGCACCTATAATCGCTTCCCCCGATCCTGCTTCTTTCACAAAACCATTTACCACATAAGACCTTATTGTATCTGCTTCTTTACCCTCATAAATGATCAGCACCTTGTTCCCCTGCTCACGAAAGCTAACCGGCTCGCCTGAGAAGATATCGCCGAGCACCAGTCCCACTTTATCAGAACCGGGCGAAACCTTTACCGGCCTGGCGACATCAACATACTTCGAACTGTAAGAAAAAATCACACCAGTTTGTTTACTGATATCTTCAAGATAAAAACCTACATCTGCAGTACGTTTTGGCGGATTGTACGGATACGACAATGGTTGCTGCGCCAAAGCCGGCACAGCAACCATCAGAACTACCATATTTATGATCACACTTAAAACAAGTCTCATTGGCTACAGGGGCGATATTATGTATTTGTCACCGGGTCCTTTCTCCCAGCGGCAACGGGCTACAAGGCAAATCTCGGAGAGAATGGGCTCCAATCCCTGCCCGTCAAAAGATACCGTAATAAGCTGGCGACTCTGATCTGCCGGCATTGCACTCGTCAGCGTTATGTCCTTTTCAAATATCTTGGAAAGCTGAGTAACAGCTGCCTGTAGTTCACGCTCGTGATAACTGATGATACCGGTCTTCCAATACAGGAAATTCTCGTCTTCAATGGCGCCGCTCACTATCTTGTCATTGTTCAGTTGCGCTTGTTGTCCCTTTGTCAGTACAACATAAGTATTCTTGTCGTCGCCGGCCGAGAACTTAACCTTTCCCTCCACCACAGCCACGCTGGCGGCCTTGTCACTGCATTTCAGGTCAAAAGCGGTACCGAGTACCTGCACCCGGGCAGCCTGAGCATCGATCACAAAGGGATGCTGTTCGTCGCGGTGCACTTTAAAGAATGCTTCCCCTTCCAGAGATACTTTCCGCTCTTTCCCGGTAAACGTTTTATTGTATGCCAGCTTCGATCCCTTATGCAGGGTCACGTGTGTATCGTCGGGCAGTACAACTTCCAGATTCCCGTTCTCAGCGAATACCTCCTCAGAATAACCCGGCACGGCAACACGATAGAGCAACACTCCCACCACCAGTATCGCAGCTGCCGCCCAAGATATACTCCTCAGAGAGATGGTACGGCGCACTGGTACCGGTTTTACATCCACCGTTTTTGCGGCTACCTTCTCCCAGGCTGCTGCCGTATCAAATTCCACTCCCTTTATCAGGGCCTCCACTTCCATCCATTGTTTGGCATGAGTGTCGTAGATCCGACGGTTGTCAGGTGCTGCTTCCAGCCACTCATGCAACACGGCATCATCTTCGGGCGTATTTTCTCCGCAAAGCTTTTTAGCTATCAGTTCATCTATCTGCACATTCATCTCGTTCATCATATTAAAATACGGGTTTAAAAAATGATATTAAATAGGTTACAACGGCTACCTTCTGTGTATAATCACGAAAAATTCTTAGCGCCTTACCCATGTGGTTTTCTATTGTCTTCACCGACACTTCCAATTGCTCTGCCGCTTGTTTATAACTGAACCCATGCAACTTAACCATCAGAAATACTTCGCGACACACTGGCGGCAGCTGACCCAACGCATCAGCTATTTTGCGTTCCTGCAGGCTCAGGTTTTCCTTGTGGTGCAGCGGCGTCAGGTGCTCTTCATGACTTTCAGGCGCGTTTTCAGGGTAGAACACACCCTTGCTTTTTTGTTCCCTCAGTATGGAGATACACTTATTCCTTACCGACGTGATCAGGTAATACTTGATGCCCGGCGATGACAACATTTCCGACTTTTGTTCCCACAATTTGATAAACACGTCCTGCACAGCATCTTCAGCCATGTGCATATCAGTAAGGAACGAGAGTGCAAAACGGCATGCATTCGCATACTCTTTCTCAAACAAATCTTTATATAGTACTTCTGTGGTTTTTTCGTGGTGCATTGTTGGTGATTTTCATTTCCTCCGGCTACTATGATGAGTAGGATTTACAGGTGCAAAAGAACAAAACATCTAAAATATTATTCGAATTATTCTATATTTAATACATCACTCAAAACATATCAGGACTTTATAATTCTGTGCAGTTCTGTTCCCGACGGAGCGTTTACCACAAGTATATACATTCCCTCTGTCAGCCCTCCTGTGCTGATGCGGTTGCCGCCATGCTGCAGGTCGCCCCGCTGCACGCATCCTCCACCCGCCGAAAGCAATTCGAACCTTGTTTCCTCGTGCAGTGGATTCACCACCTGAATGAAACCCCGACAATTAACCGGAAAACGGTCATCCGCTTTTCTTGTGATATGGTGTGCAGGTTCGCAGGTTGCTTCCGCACAGGCACAAACCTGTAAACTGTACCGGCAGGTGGCAGACCTGTCAAACCTTTGGCCGATCGCGTCTGCCCTCCATATTCAATTGACGGTTGCATAGCCGATCCGGACAGCAGGTACTGACGCTCAGCATCGTGGGTGTTCACGCCATAGTTGCGAACAAAACCTATAGAAACTCCGGACTGTTCGGGAAAATAGTCCGCCTGATGTGCTACACTTGATGCACCAAATCGATACTCAACTGCCCCCGATTCCTCATATAACCATATTTGAAGATTAAGGTGATCTGCATTCGTGTGGTACTGAAAGTACTCTCCCGCAAATCCAGCATTCGCATATTCAAATTTGAACACCCTTTGCCCCTCCACTCCGGACACGTCATATCTGAGCGGCGATTCACTTTTAAGTTTAGAGAGCCCTCGGTCACACAGTTGCGCACCGGTAAGCATGAACCCGGTGGTCACAGCGGAGCTTACTGTTCCCGTTCCTACAACATTTGAGGCCAGATTAAACGTATTCACCACTGTGTCACCTATCTGAAAAGCAAATCCCAAAGGAATAGAATAATTAGGCTCTACCCATCCTGTACTACTCGACACCACAATCCCGGAAGTGAGAGGAACATATACTTCGGTGCTTACTTTGAGATCATAACCCGACTGCCCCAACACCGTTGAACAGGTAAAACCAAGAGACAATAGCAGCAAACCAAGCCGTTTCATGGAACTTCTTTTCACATATAACGCTCTTAAGTGCCTTTACCCCTATTTCGCCCCGGTTTTTCATCAAATCTCCCCCATCGAGACATTTTCCGCTCCCTTTTCAAATATTTCATTCATTTCCCCTAATTTTATAAACATGAAAACAAGGATATACATATTCGCGTTTATGTGCGCAGCATGCATGACTGCCGGTGCGTCTTCAGCCTTTGCTCAGAGCGAAAGGGGCAAGACCTACAAAAAGAAACACTACAAAGGCAGCGAGGCCATCTCCGAGCAGTCTGAGTCTTCTAAAGGAAAAGAAACAAAAAAATACGACGAGCAGGACTCGGGCGACGATGGCGAATCGGTCGACCAGGGAAACTACCGCAAGTCAGAGCGTTCTCGCAAGCGCGAGATGAAAAGGCATGCACACAAAGAAAAGTGGAGCCGCTACTCTGAAGTGCAGTCAGCCCGCATGAGCAAATAATAATGTAGCTTATTTATTTCACACAGGCCCATATGCGTTAACGCTACCGCATATGGGCTCTTGTTATTCAATCACAATCTCAAACAACATACCATACATGACTTACCTACGTTCATCACTGCTGCTGGCTGCAGGCCTGTTCCTGTTTTCAGGCACTACCAACGCACAAAACAAACGCGACCAGAAAGACGACATTTCGTACCGCCAGAAGGATTTTAAGAATGGTCGCGAATATGGCGAACCAAAACCAAACGGACCGTCAGAAAAACGCCTGAAGAAATACCAGGAGAAAAAATCTAAGTGGAGGCTCCCGGATGCCGATACTACTTCAAAGTAATAACAAGTAGTGAAGAATCTTAGAGCATGGAAGACAACCGATGTGGTAGTGCAGTTGCTGGCACTTGGGTTGCCGTGGTTACTATTCTATGTTTTCCCCGCCCATCAGCGCATCTGGCATGTCGAGAACCTCATCTCGTTGTATCTGGCCACCGGGCTCACGCAATTGGCAAGCACTATCATTAATTGGCGGCTACTTCCCGCCATCCACCGATCAAAAAGCCGCAGCTGGTACGAGACGCTCATGCTCATGCTGGCAGGCATGGCCGTCATTGCTACAATTATGAAAAGCACACTGCTTTCATTGCTGGTGCTGTTCTACCTCACACCGTTTATCACATTGTGGTACCTTATACTGTCGGTGACGGAACTCTCTCATATCTTCAAACAACATGACGCGTAGCTTTTTCTTGATCGGCATGCCATTCGTTGGCAAAAGTCACTGGGGAAAACTACTCGCCATTCACTACAACGTGCCCTTTACAGATCTCGACGAGCTTATCGAACGCACTTCAGGGCGCACAATAACTGATATCTTTTCACAGTCGGGCGAAGATACTTTTCGTGCACTCGAACACCAATGCCTCAACGACCTGGTGACTGCCGATACCAAACCACAGATAGTTGCCTGCGGCGGTGGCACTCCATGTTTCTTCAACAACATAGACTTGATGAAGCTACACGGCACAGTTGTTTGGCTGAAGGCTTCTATCCCCTACCTGCTGAGAAATGCTGCTTCTGATACCGCCACTCGTCCGCTCATAGCCACTGCTGACGACCCCGCAAAACGGCTCCAACAACTCTTACAAGAACGGGAGCCCTACTATAGCCGCGCGCATCACATTTTACAAGTCGAAGACATTTCGCTCACTACCTTTGACAAAATTCTCAGTCATGTATAGGCAGGCATTAGTATCTGGTTCGTTATTGGCAGCATTGGCGGTAATATTAGGCGCATTCGGCGCCCACGCACTCAAAGCCCTCGTCACCCCCGAAAAACTATTGGTATTTGAAACCGGAGTGCGCTACCACTTCTATCATAGCCTGGCACTGCTGGCCACAGGCATCATCTATAGCCACTTCCCCGCAAAACGACTGCGTCTCGCAACCGGACTGTTCCTCACAGGCATTGCCCTCTTCAGTGGCTCGTTATACGCCATGGTATTTGTCAGCATCAGTGGCGGCAGCCTTGGCCCGCTGGGCGTCATCACACCCATTGGTGGTTTGTTCTTTATAGCCGCATGGATCATGCTGGCGCTCGGCATCACCAGCGCCAAGAAGTAGTTTTTCTTCACCGCAAATTCATTAGTGATTCACCACCAGTTGCGCTGTGTACAAACGTTCGCGCGTGGCCACACTCACCACATAGTTCCCGGCAGCAAGTTCGCTGCAAGGCATGGCATTGTTCTGGTTGGTTGCGTTCAGTACCTGCGTCATCACTACCCTGCCTGTCACATCTGTTACATATAGGGTAGCAGTTTCCTTCAGCACCGGCAAATTCAACCTGAACGAACCACTCGCTGGATTCGGATACAGCTTCAGTTCAACCGCCCCGCTCATATTCGTCGCCGCCGCGGTATTGGTGATGATGCGCACAACATGGTTATTGTGGTCAGCTATATAGATACGTCCCCAGCCGTCCACAGTCACACCCTTTGGCGCACCCAGGCGCGCATTGGTGGCCATACCACCATCACCGTCAAAACCACCAATGGTCGTGCCGGCAACACGGTCTATCTTTCCTGCCGTGTTCACTACACGGATGTTGTTATTTCCCTGATCGGCAATAAACACATTGCCATAAATATCTATCGACAGGCCCGACGGATAACTCAGCGCCGCCGCCGTTGCCGCACCGCCATCGCCCGTGCTACCCGCTGCGCCTATGCCTGCAAACGAACTGATGATGCCCGACGTGTTCACCTTCCTTACCGTGTGGTTCAGCACATCAGCAATAAACACCTCGCCGCTCGCGTTCACCGCCACACCGGCAGGACCATTCAGCCGCGCAGCCGTTGCCGGCCCACCATCGCCTGCCATGCCCGGCAGTCCCATGCCGGCAATAGTGCTGATGATCTGGGTCGCTGCATCCACCCTACGTATCGCATTATTACCCCCGTCAGCAATATACAAATTGCCGAACGCGTCAACCGCCAATGCTTCAGGGCTGTTCAGTTTTGCCTTGTACGCCGTATCGCCATTACCGGCATAACCCGCTATGGCACTACCTGCATAATTCGATATGATGCCCGCGGGCGTCACCCGGCGCACCACATGATTGCCCGCGTCTGTTATATACACATTACCGGCGCCATCAGTGGCCAGTGCTGTTGGGCCGTTCAGCCGCGCCAGCGTTGCCTGCCCGCCATTGCCCCCATAGCCCAAAGCGGCCGTGCCGGCAAACGTGGTGATGATGCCTGCATTGTCAACCTTGCGCACCACATTATTACCCTTATCCGCTATATACACATTTCCGGCACCGTCTATGGCCACACCCGTGCAGCCATTCAGCTTCGCATCGGCCGCCGGGCCACCATCACCCGCATAACCGCCGGTGGTAGTGCCTGCGCCGCTGCCATTGCCCGCAAACCTTGATATGTATTGTGCCTGCACCGTAGTGGCCTGCAGGGCCGCAACCAGCGCAAAAGATAAAATGGAGTATTGCCTTATTTTCATAACGTGCGGATATTATACAGATACATAAAGATAGCAGTTATGACATGTATTAACAATACCTTACTTTCAAAATTCAGTACCATTTTCATGGTATATTTTGCCGTTTTCCACCCATAGTGTTCCCTATTCGCATACCGCCATCGCTAAAATCGATCACTTCTACCCCCTTACCACGCATTTACACATTAGCCTAATACCCGTACCTTTGCGTCTTGCTTCACGACAAAGCGAAGACAACACAGGGCATGACAATGAATCTATCGGAAGTATTCAGGACAGCCGGCACCGACAACCGTCTGCTGGCAATTGCAGAAAAAGTACAGAACAACCAGCGCATCTCCGACGAAGAGGGTTTGCTGCTCTTCGAAAAAGGAGAACTCGCCTTCGTAGGCGCTCTGGCCAACTTCATAGCCCAACGCCTCCACAACGGCAAGGTCTACTTCAACCGCAACTTCCACATAGAGCCTACCAATGTGTGCGTATTCACGTGCAACTTCTGCTCCTACTCGCGCCAGTACAAACACCGCGATGACGGCTGGGAACTCAGCCTCGAAGAAATGATGGATATGGTGCGCAAGTACGATGGCCAGCCCGTAACCGAGGTACACATAGTAGGCGGTGTTCACCCCAAGATGAACCTCGAGTTCTTCTGCGAATTGCTGTCGCGCATTCACGCACACCGTCCCGACCTGCACCTCAAAGGCTTCACCGCTGTCGAGCTCGACTATATGTTCCGCAAGGCAAAGGTGACTACCGAAGAAGGACTGCGCCGCATGCAGCAGGCAGGCCTGCAATCATTGCCCGGTGGTGGTGCCGAGATCTTCCACCCCGATGTCCGCAACGTTATCTGTGCCGACAAGGTAGATGGCGACGGCTGGCTCAACATTCACGAAACCGCCCACAGGCTCGGCATGCACTCTAACGCTACCATGCTCTACGGACATATAGAGAACTATGCCCACCGCATAGACCACATGAGCCGCCTGCGCGCCCTGCAAGACAAGACCGGAGGCTTCAACTGCTTCATCCCGCTCAAGTTCCGCAACCAGAACAACGACATGTCCCACATAAAGGAAGTGAGCATGATAGAAGACCTGCGCCTCTATGCCATCTCCCGCATATTCATGGACAACTTCCGCAACCTGAAAGCCTACTGGCCTATGCTGGGCAGGCAGACAGCCCAGCTTACCCTCGCATTCGGCGTCAACGACCTCGACGGCACCATCGACGATACCACCAGGATCTACTCTATGGCGGGCTCTGAAGAGCAGTCGCCATCGCTCACCACCGAAGAGCTGTGCCACCTCATAGAAGATGCCGGCCGCATCCCCGTGGAGCGCGATACCCTCTACAACGAGCTACAGGTATTTGCCAACCAATAACGCACTAAAACAGCCATATGTACACCATAGCCATCGTCAACGGACCCAACCTCAACCTCCTCGGTACCCGCGAGCCGGGCATATACGGCACCGAGCGGTTCGATGACTACCTGGCCACCCTCCATGCCCGCTTCCCGGGCATCGACATTCTCTATTACCAGAGCAATGTAGAGGGCGAACTCATCAATTACCTCCATTCCTGCATCGATCTTGGGGTCAACGCCATAGTGCTCAATGCCGGCGGCTACACCCACACCAGCATAGCCCTGGCCGATGCCGTGGCTGCCGTAGGCATCCCCACCATAGAGGTGCACGTCTCCAACGTACTGGCCCGCGAAGACTACCGCAAAACATCCTTTATAGCCGCCCGTTGCAAGGGCAGCATCAGCGGTCTGGGGCTGGACGGATACGCCCTGGCAGTGCAGTATTTTGCCAATTATGCCCTGTTATAGCACCTTTCAGGCCATCGCTACACATTATTTCATAAGTTATAGATAGCCAAAACCCGCTCCAGTAGCCACTTTCAGACTTTCCACAAAAAAATATGTGGCGCAATTGAAAATTCTTTTTTGAAAATCAACGCGCTTATATAATTTTGACCTCGGAGAGATGGCAGAGCGGTCGATTGCGGCAGTCTT
>JACCEA011195851.1_pt1 | contig 46141 bp, 69 predicted proteins | sample 7449851 | NCBI WGS metagenome assembly JACCEA01 (sample SAMN15323453, study PRJNA562643) | freshwater metagenome | isolation source: river surface water | place: USA:Blue River Watershed | collected 2017-08-18 | reverse complement strand
GACTTGCGTTCAGCCGACTTGAGTTCAGCCGACTTGTATTCAGCCAACTTGCGTTCAGCCGACTTGCGTTCAGCCGACTTGAGTTCAGCCAACTTGAGTTCAGCCGACTTGTATTCAGCCAACTTGCGTTCAGCCGACTTGCGTTCAGCCAACTTGCGTTCAGCCAACTTGCGTTCAGCCTACTTGTATTCAGCCAACTTGCGTTCAGCCGACTTGAGTTCAGCCAACTTGCGTTCAGCCGACTTGTATTCAGCCAACTTGAGTTCAGCCAACTTGAGTTCAGCCAACTTGCGTTCAGCCGACTTGCGTTCAGTTAAGAATAAAGAAGAGGCTTATTTACCCATTTATTGTAAATGGTCGCATTCAATAAAGGGTAATAAAATACGAATTGGATGTAAAGGAAAAACTATTCAAGAATGGGACGATTTTTTTAAAAGTGATAAAGTTTACTCAACAGAAAGAGATACTGACGATTTTAAACAAATTCAAGCAGTATATGAATCGTATAAGGCTTACTTAAACTTTTTAAACAAATGATAGACACTTACAACGAGTGGAGTTCACTCAATCCAATCAATCAAGAAGAATTAGAACCTTTATCAGAGTTCGAGCAACTACAAGAAGACTATTTAGAACTTCGATGTCGTTATACTTTACAACGTAATCGAATTAATCAATTAATTGAAGAACTCGAAGGTCTTGAATCACAAACTTATGTAATAAATAAATTGAAGAAGTTATGACACCAAAGGAAAAAGCAGAAGAGTTAGTTGATAAGTATATTCCATTTTGTGGGATAGAAATGACAGAAATACAATGTGCGTTAATAGCAGTTAATGAGATATTAAAAGAACACTATCCACAAGATGTAAAAAGATGTGAATATTGGCAAGAAGTTAAACAAGAAATAGAAAACCTATGAGAGACGCAATAGAAAGATTTATATTTAGTTTATGTCAATCAGATAACGTTAGAGTTGATATTACGGTAACAAAAGAGCAATTAAACTCCTTAGGGGTAGATAAGATTAGAGAATTAGCAACTACATTAATTAATAGAGAATATGAAAAGAGAAACAATTTGGGAGTACAAAATCCGAGTAAAGCAAGAAGCTAAAGACACATTAGCACTAGCGAAGAAACAAGAAGCAGAAAGATTAGAACGTAAAAAACAACAGAAATAATGGCTACAGTTAAGAAATACAAATACAAAGGTATTGAAATAAAAATAGAAGTCTATGAAGATGGTTTCTTTCACGGTTATGCTTTAGATGTATTATCTACCTCTAATAAAGAAATAGATAGAAATAATAGTAATGGTTATCCAACAATGGCTAGAGCTATTAAAGATATTGAATCTAAAGTGAATGAATTTTTAGCTATTACTCCTAAGACTTTCAAAGAACTAGCTGATGCTATTACCGCTACTTTGGTTTGGGATGGTTACGAATCAGCACAAGCAGATGAATTTATCATCAAAACATTAATAGAAAACTTTATAAAAACACAGAAATAATGACAGAAACAGAAAAATTTTATTATTGGTATTCAGAAAGAGTAAAGGCTATTTATTTAAGCGATAACGAGGCTATTATGCGTTCATTTGAAAAATTTAATTAGTATGGTAAAACAAAAAGCAGCATTTCCGCTAGTTCAGACCCCAGGATATAATTTCAATCCAGGGGTCTCTGAAAGAACGTATATCGCAATACACGTTATGCAATCATTACTTACATCAGGATTGTACGAACAATCTGACATTCCTAAGATAGCTTACAGAATTGCGGATGATATGATTAATTATAACAGCAAATAGCATGAAAAACATACACATATTACCAACAGATAAACCAAGTAGGTTACATACTTATTTTAATTTACCAAATTATTTATTTTTATCAAATAAAGCTCTTAATTGGAAAGAAGCAAAACACATCTACATCATTTCTGATGAACGAATTGAAAGAGGAGATTGGTTATTTGATGCTGAAAATGAAGAACATATATATAGAGCATCAGATGTTGATTTAAGTAATATACGTTCTTTAAAATCTTGGTATTGTAAAAAAATCATTCTAACAACAGACCAAGATTTAATTAAATATGGTGTACAGGCTATTAATGATGAGTTTTTAGAATGGTTTGTGAAGAATCCAAGTTGTGATAGCGTTGAAATATTAGAAGCTCCTAAACTTGTGAAAATGATTGATAATGAGTTCTACAAAATAATCATTCCAAAAGAAGAAGATTTTAAACACGAGTTACACGTAATGTCTAAAGAAGAAGTTATGGCTAATAGAAGTAATGCTTATGAGTTTATTGATTTTGATAAACAAGAAATACTTGAAGAATTGGCTATACAAAAAAGAAATGAATTAGGTTTAAAAGGAACTATTGATGGTTTTATTGCAGGTTTTGAAATCGCAAAAGAAAGAATGTATAGCGATGAAGAAGTTTCAGAATTAGTAGATATGTTACAAAAATGCAAAGAATATTTCTTACTTAAAACTGATTTAAAAAGTGAGGAAAGAGCTGACGCAATAGGACAAGTACTTGAAAAATTTAAAAAAAAATAAGATATGAAAATAATTAAAACAATCGGAGTAGGTATTTCAGTTTTTACCTTTTTTTATTTAATGTGTGCTTTTTTTAATGTAACATTTGATATATCGCTTTGGAGTGAAGGTTCAAGGTTTACGTGCTCTTTTGGAGGAGGTTCAATTACTGCAATATGTATGGCAATTAATTTAGTTTACGAAAACAAATAAGATATGAAACAAAAGACGATAGATATACCAATCTATTGTTGTAAATTAACTATCATATTAGATAAGGACTTGTCTTATGTTGAAAAGAAATATAAGACAAAGTCTCTATCTGATTTTGGGGCAGTTACATTAAAAGACGAAGATAGGTATAGACACTATGTTGTAGGATTTACAGACGCAACTCACTTAAGCAACATAGCACACGAAATAGTTCATTTAAAGAACCAAATATATATAGACTGCGCAATGGAGTTGGATAGGTATAACGATGAACCTGAAGCGTATTTAACAGGGTGGTTATTTGAACAAATTTATAAATTTTTAACTTAATTAATTATGACAATTATAAACGGAAGATGGGTAAACAATCAAGGCGAGGCTTTAACTACTCCAGAAGAACACAATCAATTTCAAGACACGTTAACTCGTGTTAAATCATTCTCAAAAGGTAAAGGATTGACTTATAAAAAAAATACAAGTCCTGTTTAATATCTTGAGTACCAATAACGATATGGATAATGCCTTAACAAGTGTATTGTCTATGGATAACCAACAACTTAAAAGATTATTTTAATTATGTCAAGAATCACAAAAGAAATCGCAACACAAGTAGCTAATCAATTAACTACTAAAAAGAGAGAAACGTTAAAAGAATTAGACTTTAAATTCCGTTCAGAACTAGAAAGAATGTATGTTGAAGATACACCTTCTGAAATTAAACGATTAGAGGTTATGTTTCCTCAATATTTTGAAAAACGAAATCGTATTGGTTTTAACGGAACAAATGGCTTTGGATACGAAGTTTATTCAATTAAAGGAACTGTTATTGCCACTACAAGTGGAGCTTATTATACTAAAATTTCTTCAGAAAATGCAAAAATATTGAAAAATTTAGATAATGAAATTCAAGATAAAAAGAAGGAATTAAAAGATTTGGTTAATGAATTGGAAATTATTTTGTACTCTTTGCGTACTTATGCAAAAGTAGCAGAGCAATTCCCTGAAGCAGTACCTTTTTTACCTTTTAAAACTACAAGTGCATTAGCTATTAATATTGAAGATTTAAGAAAAAAATTATGAGAAACTTAGAACTAAGCCAAGAAACAGCGAAGCGTTGGTATGAAGGCACAGATGAAGAATTAAAAGCATTAGCACTTCAAACTTACCCTGAATTAGGCAAGAAGAAATTACCAATTACTTGGAATGGATTAGAACAAGTTTATGGATACTATGTAAATAGCGACAGCATGATTGGTAAAGATAGTGTTTATGTTCACACTAGAAATAGAAATTTCTTTGCAACAAAAGAACAAGCCGAAGCGTCAATAGCACTTGCACAGTTGAGTCAATTAAGAGAGGTGTATCGTAATGGTTGGAAGCCTAATTGGAATAAAAGAGTAGATAAATATTGTATTATTTTAGAAAATACAAAAATTACTAAATCTATTAGTTGGGAAAATGATAAATTTCTTTCATTTCAAGATGCAGAAACAAGGGATTTATTCCTTGAGAATTTTAGAGACCTTATAGAAAAGGCAAAGCCACTTATGTCTTAAAAAAAGATTAAATTTGTGAAAAAACTTAGTTGTCCGAAGGTTATGAGACCTGTTTAGCGGTGCAGGTATAAAGAGGCAACGAACCGCAAATGATTGAGTGGCGGAATTGATAGACGCTTAAAGCTGAATGTCGTTAAATAAGATAGTTAAACTCGGCTCAACTATCGTACAGGTTCGAATCTTGTCTCAATCACGAGGCTGAGTAGCGCTCAGATGAACTTAGAGGTAACAACGAGAAAACCTAAGAGAGATTGACAAAAACCTCGTACAGATTGAGTGGTGGAATTGGTAGACACACTCTATAAAGTAATATAATGAACTCGAGATAGTTTTATTATTTGAGTCTTGCTGGTTCGAGTCCAGTCTCAATCACTACGACACACTCATTGTTGTATGGTAGCGCCAACTACCTGACTAATAGGAAAGACTATTAAATGATTAGGAGACGGTTGGCGTCACGACTGTAATGGTTGTTCCATATTGCCTGTAAGGGGTAATGCAGGTTCGAATCCTGCCCTAGTCGCTAATATAAATTTGCTGGGGTAATTATAGATAACCCTAGATGATGTAGCTGCTATAACAGTCCTGACATCTTTAATTGGCTGCTATTTTTAGTAGCCTTTTTTTATTTATAATTATGGCAAATCAAGGCGATAATTGCCGTTATTAACGTATAGATTTACCAACACTAAATGCTTTATATAGCATTAATGATTGTTATTTCACACAAAACAAGCTATTTTGATTGAAATTCAAAGCACACTGGCATAAATGTCAAGCATTCGCTTTCAGCTGAATAGTTGCCTCGGTGGGGTAGAGCCAATTTACACTCAGCTATCGCTTGAGCATTCATCTTCGCCTGAATGGTTGCCTCGGTGGGGTAAATCCAATTTGTAAATTTCCCAGTATAAAAAAGTAAAAAATTATTGCATAGTTGCCTCGGTGGGGTCAAGCCGATAAGTTGCCTCGGTGGGGTCGGACTACTTTGTAGTAATTATCCTACTTAACAGATAGGGTTTATAGACTAGTGTCAATGTGTCAAAATAACGCAATGACATTACAATGTGTCAAAGCGACACAATGATATTTTTTAACAGACAAAGTTTTGTCCGTGAATTATATTTTTAGTAAACAAAATTTTTCGTTTACAAATGATATTTTTAAACCTGTTATATATAGACACAAATTTCAATATATTAAGGCGAAAAAATGCCTTATTATTTCAATTTGTTTTTATTATTTTAATTTTTTCAATGTTTATAAGCCCAGCAAATACGTTTCAAATGTTAAATTTTTCTTAATTTTTTAACCTACCTATTGACTCGTGTATATAAAAATCCGTAGTATTGCAATGTAGAAAACAACGAAAAACACGCTAAAATCTATTAACTTACTGAAAATCAATTATTTAACTTATTTATTATGACACTAAAACAAATCACAAAAGAAATTGACAAAAAAGAAGTTTTGATCTTTAAACTATCTAAAGATTTGCATAGGCTTCAAACTACTAAAATTGAAATGCAATTAAATAAAGAAAAAGAAATTCTTTTTTATTTAAACCAAATAGAACACTTGCTTAACTCTTAATTTATTATTATTATGAAAACATTAGAAAAATTTATCGACTTTATTAGCGTATTATTATACGGAAATCAAAAATCAGTAACTCAAAAACATTTTTAATTATGATTAATTTACTTATTATTTTATCAGCGTTTGTTCTTTTTTTTATTCACGCTTACAGCCTAGAATTTAGAACCTTTAAAAAATACGATGGCTATATCTTTATAGGATTGCTTTTTATTACCTTTGTATCAACTTTAAACTTATTTTTAAACTTAATTAATTAATATTATGAAACTAGTTCACAAACCTCAAAACGTTGCCCATTTATTTGTTAATCAATTACAAAACGAGGCGAAAACCTCGGGACGTAATTTTTACTTTAATAACGATAAAATTTATTCATACGGCTCGCATTTTGTAATTGCCAAACATTATAACGGGATTTTATTGTTTACAGAGGCAAGGTATAGCAATACAACTGCCAAACATATTAACCACGTTTGGAATGCTTCGAACCATTTGGAAAAGGTTTTTTGTTACAATCCAGATGGAAGCCACGAGCAAAATTTTAACGCTTGGATAAATGAAGCCGAGCAAAATATTGAAAAACTTAAAAAAGCCAATAAGCCAGTTATTTATTTGACAAATTTAGATGCAATAAAAGACAAGGCGCAAAAATACGCTAAAGTTTTCGGAATTGCCGTACCTGAGCATTTGAATACTATTTTATCAATTACAGACAAAGATGGCGCAAATGAATACGCAAATAAAAAAGCCGAGTATTTAAAAGCCGAAAAGATACGCAAGGAAAAACAACTCAAAAAAGAACACAAAGAAGCCCTTAACAAATGGCGAAAATTTGAGATAAGTTCTTTGTATTTACGTGACGGCTTCGACTATTTACGTTTCAATAAAGAAAAACAACGTTTTGAAACCTCGCAAAGAGTGGAAATACCTTTGGCGCTTGGTTTGAAATTATACGACAAAATTAAAAACGGAATACAATTTGAAAAAGTTTTAGATTATTCAGTTAAGGAAATAAATAAAAATTTTATTCAAGTAGGCTGCCATAAAATAACAATTAAGGAAATAAAAGATATATGGAAAAAAGTAAAATAATAAAATTATATCTCGATTATGTTAACAATTTTATAAGCGTTGACAACTGGCGAGAATACCACAATTTAACAAAATTAGAAAGTAACTATATAATAAAAAAAGGTAAACAATTAACAAAATAATAAAAAAATGGAAAAGCTAAAATACATTATCAACGAACTAAATAATATTAAGCCCTCAAACAAATACGTGTCCGAGGCGGTAAAAGATAGAATAAAATACTATAATGAAACCGCCAATATGTTAAAAAATGTAAGTTTTGAAAAAATACAAAGATTTTCTTTTTTGTCTGAGGTATTGCAAAAAGCCGAAAATTTAGAAAAATTAAATTTTGTACCTATATTGCTAGATAAAGTGCAAATGTTAGAAGTGCATAAGTACGCCCCAGAATTAAATAGACTACATTTTAAAAGTCGTCACGTTAACGTACCACAAGCAAAAACAATAGCGGACGCAATTACTCAAGTAATCAATAACAGTTCTTTGACGTCCTTAAACGACTTAATGTATGAACTCAATTAGCAGCAAAGTAATACTTAAAAAACTTAACCGCTTAAATAATGTAAACAAATACGCTTATAATTTAATTATTGATATAAGTAACGGACAAACGGAAATACGCCCAGTATATAAAGTCCCTGATAAACTGACCATTATAGATTGTTATAATGAACTTATAAGTGTGTTATTGAAATTAAACGTTAACTTTGCCGTTGAGAATAACGCCCTAAGAAAGGGTCGGATAGGATTAAAAGTAATTATAAAAACCAAAGTATTAACCAAAACCCCACAAAATGGAAACAATACAACAAAAGCACCAACGATTAAAGGATGAATTAAAAGCGGAAACGCAAGAAAATTTAATTATCGCAAAAAAAGTTTATCTTAAACAATTTGAAACTAATAACAATTTAAACTAAGTTTAATTTGTAATAGGAAAACAATTTGTAAAACACTCAACAAAATAGGACAACTTTAAACCACGTTAACAACGTGGTTTTTTTATGCGTTATCGTAGCAAAGTCAAGCAATTAAAGGGATAAGAGGCAAAGGATAAGAGGGGGGAGGATTATATAAAAACACAAACAGGAAAATCTTAACATTGCGCACGCACTTAATAACTTAAATTTTGTAAGGTTTTACCCTTAAAATGGTTGCATTTTGTAAGGTTTTACCCTGAAGCGGGTAATATTCGCCCCTTTTCCTTTGAAGCGGGTAAATTTTGTAAAAATTTACCTTTGAAGCTATTGCCCCGATAAGGTATAATTTTGTAAGAACCCAAACAAATTGACCCCGATAAGGTATAAAAGTAGCAGCCAATTACCCTTTTAAGGGTTAAATTAGTACCCCATACCCCATTGAGATTGTTAGAGGAGAGGGTGTATGACCCCCTGTAAAAATTTTTACCACTAAAAGACTATTAAGTTATTAACGAGTTATTAACTACAATTTGTTGGATTTATCCAAACAGGGATATATTTGTAAGAAGTTTTTTCCTACATTTTAATTTTTTTTCAGTACACATCCAGTACACATTAACATTTTTTGCAACGCATTTTGAATATAAAACGACTTTTTTAAGACCAAAATCAAGAGTGAAAAAAATTTTTTCCTCTTTTGAACTTTATTAGAAAATGGTTAATAACTATTATTTTATTGATTTTCAACACTTTAGCTTTTTAGACAGTACGCATTACGTTGAAAAAAGTCGTTTTTTAGGGACACCCCCCCTCTATTTTTATTTTTTTAGGGGGGTGTCCCCCAAAATCCACTTTCAATGTAGTAAATGTGTACTTTTTATATTTATTTAATTTGTATTAAAAAAAATAGTATATTTGTAGCAATAACAATATTATAATTATGGTTTATACTGAATTAGAAAAGAAAGAGAAGATTGATTTAATAATTGATTTAATAGAAGAAGGTGGTTCTATTCGTGCTATTTTAAAACGACCTGATACTATTGGTACTAAAACATTTTATAAGTGGTTAGAGGAATCTGAAGAACTACAGGAGCGTTATAAGAAAGCTACTCAGAAGAGAGCTGATAATATCTTCGAAGAGATGTTGGAGATTGCTGACAAGCAGTCAGCGGATATGGAAATTAATGAACGTGGAGAACACGTAATTAACCACAATGTTATCAATCGCTCAAGACTACAGATTGATACTCGTAAATGGATGTTGGGTAAACTAAATCCTAAAAAGTATGGCGATAAGTTAGATGTAACTTCAGGAGGAGATAAACTCCAAGCTGTGCCGATTGTAGGAATGAAAATTCTGAATGAAGAATAAGCAAATAAGTTTAAACGTTCGTGGAAACGTAAAACAACTCCAAGCCGTTAAGTATTGGATTGACGATACTACGATTGATATAGCATACGGTGGAAGCAAAGGCTGCATCGTAGGCAGCACTTTAGTTAGGACTTTACAAGGCTTAATTCCAATTAAGAATGTAAAAGCTGGGGACTATGTATTGACTATTAACGAAACCACTAAGCAGAATGAATATAAATTAGTACTTGATACTAAAAAATTCAGTACCGAAGGCGACCACCATTACCATAAAATGATTACCTTTGTAATGAAGAACAGAGAATCGTTCTCGCTAACACCTAATCACGAAATTTATGACAATGGAAATTGGACACCAGCTGGAGAGTTTGCCGAACGAATCTTGGAAGGAAATAGGGAATGGATATCTAATATCAACTTTTGGTCGGGTAGCTTCTCTCAAGCGCTTTGGCAAAAAAGAGAATACCATTTTAAAACCTTGTACGACAAAAAAGGGTTACTTAAGAATTTATTTAAGCATAGGAGGGGAGAAAAAGCAGCTTCAGATACACCGATTAGTTGCATTAGCTTTTATAGAAAATCCTCAATCAAAGCCTATAGTAAATCACATAAACTTCAACAGAAAGGACAATCGAGTAGAGAATCTCGAATGGGTAACAGACAAGGAGAATGTGCATCATTCAAAAAGTCGTTCTCATCAATTGTTCGACACTCGTGGAGAAGATGTTTGGAACTCAAAGCTAGATACGCAAAAGGTATTAGAGATACGTTCAAAATTCATACCGAGAGTTTATACGAGGGAGATGTTAGCACAAGAGTATGGAGTAAAAGCATCCACGATAAAAGATGTGATACTACGTCACAGTTGGAAACACATCTAATAGAAAGTATTAGATATGAAGTTTTAGATGACTACGTTTATGACTTATGTGTAGATAGTAATAACAACTATTGCCTTACAAGTGATAACATCATAGTTCACAATTCAGGCAAGAGTTTCTTAGGGTGTTCACTAATTTGTGCTGATGCGCTAATGTATCCTGGGACGCATTACTTCATTGCGAGAAAGACCTTGACTGATTTAAGAAAGTTTACGATTCCATCGGTTCACGAGATATTAGATATTTGGGGAATAGGAAAGGAGTATTACAAGTACAATGGTCAGGATAACTACTTTCACTTTCATAATGGCTCAAAGATATTTTTATTAGATGCCAAGTACCAGCCGTCAGACCCGAACTATATGCGTTTTGGTTCGATGCAGATGACAAGAGGTTGGATTGAAGAAGCTGGGGAATTTGAGTTAGAGTGTAAGAACAACTTACAGGCTTCTATCGGTCGTTGGAAAAATAAAGAATATAATTTATCTCCAAAATTACTTCAGACTTGTAACCCTTCTAAGAATTATTTATACAAGGATTATTATAAATTAAACTTAGAGAATACACTTCCGTTTTATAGAAAATTCATTCAAGCGTTACCGAGTGATAACAAGACATTGCCGAAGGAGTATATTCCCAACTTGATTAATATCTTATCACCAAATGAGATTCAACGTTTGGTGTATGGGAACTGGGAGTTTGATGACAACCCGTATGCGTTGTTTGATTATCAAGATATTTTAGGATTATACACTAATGAATTTATTAAGCCGACAGAGGATAGATACATCACAGCGGATATTGCCTATACTGGTGCGGATAAGTTTGTGATTATGGTGTGGGCGGGATTTGTAGTGGTTAAGATTATCGCTATTGATAAGATTGATGACACAATGGTTAGTAAGAAGATAAACGAACTCAGGATTCAATACCGAGTACCTCTGAAGAATGTGATATACGATGCCGATGGATTACAGACATTTACTAGGAACTCATCTCAAAGCGGTAATTTAGTAGGGGCGGTAGGATTTCATAATAACGCTAAACCTGTACTTGTTCAAGGAAAGAAAGAGAACTTCAAGAATTTAAAAGCTCAGGTGTACGAATTTTTCGCACAGCAAGTTAAAGACTCAAAGGTATTCATTCAGGACAATGCTTTTAGAAAACAAGTGATTGAGGAGTTAGAACAAATAAACAAGAATCCTATATTGGATGATGGCAAGTATGCGTTAGAGCCTAAGAGTAAAGTAAGAGAGAGACTCGGTAGGTCTCCCGATTTTGCCGATGCTTTAGCGATGCGTTTTTACTTTGAATTGAAGGGTAAACCTAAGGTAATGATTAGGTGGTAATCCAATATCGACAATAATTGTCGATATGTTAATATTTTTTACTAAATTTGTAACTTTAAATATAAAGAAATGACTTTCAAAAATGACCAAGAAGCGATTGATGCTATTAAAGCCAATCTAAAAATAAATCACGAGTTCAATGAAATGCGTGAAAGTTCTAATGAACTTAAAGCTTTAGTGAACGGAGATGATTTTATTGAAGAGTTAATCGATAAGATTGAGGGGATTGAGAGTGATAAGAAAGCATTAGCTAGAGCTAAGTATAGCAGAAGCATCAAGGATTTGTTCGAGAGATTATTTCAACCTATTGATAATATTTACTACGCTACTGGTGGGGTTAAAGACTATGATATTCCAAACGATACCATTAGAACTGAGTTCATAAAAAAGATTGCGAGTATTAGAGACAATAAGCCATTGTCGGAATGGATTCAAAAGAACGCAATAAAATTAATGAATACAGACCCTAACGGTTTGATATTCTTAGAATATACCACAACTCCAACTGTTGACATTTATCCGACCTACAAGTCTATCGAAAAGATTAGATATTATAAAGCTAATGGCCAATTAGTGGAGTTTGTGATATTTGAGCCTAAAGTAAGAGAGAACAGAACGTTTTGGAGAGTTGTCGATGATGTTGCTGACAGAGTATTCGAACAAATTGGTATGGACTTTGTATTGATTGAAGAGTTATCATTTACGCACCCGTTCGGTCAGACACCTGCCTTAATCTGTTCTAATATTCAAGAACCAGGGAAAGAGGAGAAGTTATCAGCGATTGACGGTGTGATTGATGCTGCTAGAGAATATGCTAGAGACCAATCTTTTTTGACTTTGTACAAAATTTATAAGGGTAATCCTATATTTTGGAAATACATTCAATACTGTGGCGAATGTTCAGGAACAGGTAAATCTGGAGACGAGAGCTGTAGTACTTGTAACGGACACGGTAAGATGGTGTCGAAGAATGATGTTACTGATGTTGTTGAGTTGCCAATTCCTGACAGTAATGATGTTCCAGTTATTGCGCCAAATATTGCAGGATTTATTTCGCCAGATTTAGATGTTTGGAAGCAATACAACGAAGAGTTAGCAAAATTAGAAGAGAGCATTTATAAAACACATTGGGGAACATTTTACGGAGTGAGTAAAAATACAGGCAGTATTAAAACAGCTACTGAAGTGATGTTTGACAAACAACCGATGGAGAATAAGCTGAATATGTACGCTGATTTTGTAGAGTATATTGAGTGGAAAATTTCAGAATGGGTATTAAATTTTTACGATACTACTAAAGATAAAAACGAAAGTAGAATTACTATCAATTTAGGTCGTAGATATATCATCGAAAGCTACGATACATTATTAGAGCGTTATGAAAATGCTGTAAAATTACAAGACAACAGCGTAGTGCTTGACAAGTTATTTGCTGAATATTTAGGGGCTAAATACAGAAACAACCCTATTGATTTACATATCAATTTGTTAAAAGCGAAATTAGAACCGTATTTACATTTGAATTTAACAGATGTTATTTCTATCTTTGGACAAGAAGAAGCACAAAGAAAAGTGTTATTCAATAAGTGGTGGAAGACTGTTACTGATTATTATAAATCAGAAGACGCATTAAGCAAAGAGTTTGATGCTTGGTTTGAAACAAATAAAAAACCTATATCAGCACCTACTGTTTAGTAGGTGCTGTAAAAGATTTTCTCATCTGCTGCTTAGCAGATATTATTATTATTAACTAAAAAACAAAAGAATGATTGAAACACAAATGGCAGTTTATAAACTGCACAAATTAGCACGTTCAGGAAAAGGATTTGATTTATCAATTCGTATTGGTTTAGAAAGAGACTTACACGTTGTTCAAACAGAATACGCTAATCAAGTGAATGCACATTCACAAATTAATGGTCTATTTTATGAGAAAGACGAAAAAGCTACCAAGTTGTACTTAGAGAAAAAACCATTCAAACAAGTTAAAGAATATGTAGAGTACGTTGAGGTAAAAGACGAAGAGATTGTAACAGAAGAAATCGTGTTTCCAACCATCAAAGACACTACAAAATCTATCGAAGAAGAGTCTATGCCTAAAACTAGAGACGAGTTAGCTAAAATTTACGAAAAGAAATCAGGTAAAAAAGCTAAGCCAATGTGGGGTATAAACAAATTAACTCAAGAACTAGAACTTTTAAAACAATAAAGAAATGGCAGTAGAAAATTTAAACGAAATTGAAACAAGTTTAGGCTTAGAGCCTGGGAAATTGTCAGAAATGATTGCTTCTGAAGATACTCATACTATTGATTTGTCTGAAAGAATTATCTTACCTAAAGAAACATACGAAGAGCGTATCTCTAATTTAAAGAAAGAAGCAGCTACGGCAGCTATTGAAATTGCTGTAAAAGAGCAAAGAAACGCACTTGGATTAGAATTTCAAGGTAAAACTATTGAGAATTTGGTTAATGCAATCAAAACTAAAGTAGAGTCTGAAAGTAAAATTGAACCTGAAGAAAAGTATAAAAGCTTAAAATCAGATTTTGAGAAATTGCAAAGCAATTTAGCTGAAAAAGAGAATGAGTTTTCTGCGTTCAAAACAAACATCGAAAGACAGAACTCGTTAAATGAGATTAAAAACGAATTTACTAAACATATTCCAGACAATACTTTAGTTTCTAAGTCAACAATTTTTGTAGAGGCTAAAGAAAAAGGATTTAGTTTTGAAAAAGAAGATGGTAAAGTAGTTGTTAAAGATTCTATGGGTAATGTAATTAAAAACGAAAGTACATTGTCTCCAGTATCTGTAAAAGAATGGGTGTCTGAATTTATTACTCCGTATTTACCAGCTCCAACTGGAGGTAGCGGTAAAAAAGACGAACCAGGAGGAGCTAAAACTGGAAGTTTAGAAGCTTTTATGAAAGAAGCTGAAAAACAAGGATGGACTGTATCTCAACAAAACGAAGAGATGGCTAAAAGGATTGCTGCTGGAACTTTAAAATTATAATATGAAAAAGATATTAGAATTTTTACTATCTTTATTCTTCAGTAAAGAAGCAATAGCACTTGTAAGACAAGAAGCTGTTCAAGACGGAAGAACCGCACTAACTAGATATGAAAACAAGAAGTATTTGTCTAAATTTCAAACTAAAAAAAGGTATAGAAAAGTACCGTCTATGTAAAATGTAAACATTTTTTTACTATATTTGTATCTGTATTGTCGCAGATACTTATAAGAAATTAAATAAACTCCCACAATGATAGAACTGCGACTCTTGATTTGTGGGTTTTTACTTTACGATAGGAATATATAAGATTACTAATCCAAGCGGAAAGATTTACATAGGTCAAAGTGTAAATATACTTTCAAGAATTAATAAATATAAAAATGCGAAGTGTACAACTCAACCAATTATACTTAAATCTATTTTAAAGTATGGTTGGGAGAATCATATATTTGAAATAGTTTGTGAATGTGAACAATCTGAACTAAATGAAAAAGAAAGATATTATCAAGAGATGTTTGATTGTATTGGTAAGAATGGTTTGAATTGTATGTTAACACATACAAGAACTAAAAGCGGTAAAGCTAGACAAGAAACAATCGATAAGTTGACAGGTAGAAAATTACCTGAATCTACTTGTGAAAAGATGAGAAATAAAAAACTTAGCGAAGAGACTAGAAGAAAAATATCGCAGTCTAACACTGGAAGAGTTATGTCTGAAGAAACTAGAAGAAAGATTAGTGAATCTAATAGTGGTAAGAAAAGAATTCAAGAGTATATTGATAAAATGAAGCAAAGAGTTATTTCTGAAAAAGTAAAAGAAATGCTTCGTACAAATATGAAAGGTAAAAAGCATTCTGAAGAAACTATAAATAAATTACGTATAGCAAATAAAAATAAAAAACCATCTAAAGATTGTTTAAATAAAGCATTAGCTGCCACATCTAAAAAAGTATTAGATACGTCTACTGGAGTTATATATCCGTCTGTTTCAGAATTAGTAAGGGTTTTAGATATAAAAAGAACTACTCTTACAGCAAAATTAAATGGTCAAAATAAAAATGATACACAATATGTTTACGTATCTTAATTTTTTGTATATTTGCTCCTGATAGCGGTATGCCTCAAAGAAAAATAGTCGGTATGACAATAAATAAAATTAAGAAATATTTAAAAAATTAACTAAAAAGTTATTAAAATGACAAGAAATTCCGCAAATTTGGTAAAAGCACAAGCTAGATTGCTTGGTGCTTTTCAATCATCTGAATTGAGATTCAGATTCCCGGCTACTTATTTAGCTCTTAAAGCAATGTCTCCAGTTATGTTCCCTAACTACTCTGAATTGAGATTGAGAGAAGACAGAACTGTTGAAACTAACTTCGCTGCTCGTTCATCTCGTGCATTAGGAAGTGCAAGAACTCACAACCATACAGGTTCTAAAGGAGACACTGCTACATTAACTCCAACTTGGGCAAGTTACACAGACAAATTTAATATGTCTTTGAAACAAGCTGACAACTCTTTGTACAATGCTGATGAGCAAATGTTCCAAGAAATTTCTAACGTAGTTGCTAACTTTATGGAAGGTTACGAAACTGCTGCTACTGCTTATTTGTTCAACAACCGTTCAGGAGTTTCTGCTGCTACAGCTTATGGAACTTTTGACGCTACAAATGATGCATTTGAAATCGATGCTGCTAACGAAGATACAGCTATCCAAATTACTAAAATCGCAATGGATGCTAACAAATATGTTGGTGCTATGAAAGTTTTCTGTGATTCAGTTTCTTACGCTAAATTTGAAAAACAAGCAGCTCAAGGTGTTTCTAACTCTACTAACTTGTCATTCCAATTCAACGGTGTAACTTTTGTTCACTCTGTAGGATTAGGTGCTTTAGCTGTTGCTTTAGATGCTACTTACAACAAAGGTTTCTGGATTGTTGTTCCTGACGGAACTGTAGCTACATTGCCTTGGATTCCAAAACAAAACAGAGAAGGTGTTTCAACTAAAGTTGCTGACTACTCTAGCTTGTTGAATCCAGTTGACGGAGAAGCTTACGGAATCCATACTTACGAAGTAGGTGCTGATGATTCTGCTAATAACGGTTACACTCAAGACGTAGTTACTCAATACGAAGTATCTCAAGACTTAGCTTTTGTTAAAGCTCCGTTGACTGCTGCTGGAGAAACTACTATTCAAGCATTCGCAATCGTATAGTAAGTGATTAACATCAATAAAATACAAACAGCTTTGTTAGGTGTTGTAGGGTTTAAACAACCTTACAACCCTAGCTATGCTATTGTAGATGCTGCAAATCAAGAAAGTAGTTCTGGATATTTTGTAACGGATAATCCGTATGCAAAAATTGAGTACATAAAGGATAGTCAAGATTACGCTTCAATAAGCAATTCTGACTTCAATTTACTTCTTAAGGATTTAAAAAAATCTGCAATTTCAAATGTATGTAATCAAGTTTTTAATGAATTTGATTTTATTGATAGAACTTTACTTTACAAAAACGCATCAAATAAAGAAGAATTAGAAGTTGTAAAAGATGCCTTTGTAGGTTATAGAATTAGAGTATCAAAAGAGAATAACATTGCTTTTAAAATAAACCGAGTTTTACTTGATTTTCAAGGAGCGGGTAATATTACATTATTCTTATGGAATAGTGCTAAGAAAGCGATTATACACTCTAAGTTAATTACTATAACTACTGACCATCAAGAAGAAATTCTTGATTGGGCTATCGACAATTCAGGCTCTACTTATAAAGGCGAATATTACTTAGGTTATAATACTGATACTACATTTACTACTCCATTCAAGAGAGATTGGAATGCTGGAAATGTGTTAAGTCAACCAACCTATTTGGATATTCAGCCAGTAACAGTATTAGGGCATAAAACTAATTTATTATTTGATTTGACAAAAGTCGAAGGTATGGCTGAGTCAAATGGTCTTAATTTTGATATTACAGTATATGATGACTATACTGATTTTGTGATTAATAATAAAATGTTATTTGCAAGAGCTATTCAATTGGACGCTATTATAAATTGCGCTCAATTGTATTTATCATCTTTAAGAAGTAATTCAAACCAAGCTCACGCTGCTCAATTGTATGAAAAAATTATGATTGAATTGGAAGGAACATCTACTGGAAGTATAGTTAATGTGGTTGGCTTAAAAAACCAATTACTAGGAGAAATTACTACTATTAGAAGTGAGGTTCAAAAAATGAGAATGGGATTTAAAAAAGCTAATCAAATTTTAGTATCAACATTAATGTAATGGCAAATAATTTAAAGACAAATCCTATAGGCTTAGATGCCGTGATAGCTAAAATACAAATTAAATTGTATGATAAGCTAACAACTTTGTGGGGAGTATCTTTAGAGGGTTATCCAAGATGTTACGAAGTAAAAAGAGATAAAAAAACAACAGTTGAACACTTTATAAGTGCGAACGATTATGTATCTTTGATTCACGTTGATAAAAATAGATTCTTTTTTTTAAATAAAAAGGATTACAAACAGAATAGTAATAGAGCTTTTGATACAGAAGTAGAGTTATACTTTATCTTAAACGTAAAAGAATGTAAAAGTTCTATTAACCATCGTGCAGATGAAGAGGTTAGATTAGATGTAATGAATGTCTTAGCCACTATTGGAAACATAGGGGTTAACACTACTGTATCAACTGGTATAGAAAATGTTTTTAAAGGATATGATTATAAATTTACTGACGATATGCAACCTTATCATTGTTTTAAGATAACAATGTCTGTAAATGATTTTAAATTAAACCAAACCCTTTGCAATGGCAGCTAAAAAGAAAAGAATTGAAGTAAGTGGAACAGTAGGATTGGCATCGCCAAATCCAAGTGTTAAACTTGAAATTACTGAAAACACATTTGTAGGACTAGGAAGCGCTAACGATGCTTACAAAAAACTTGTTATCAGTCAACCGTTCAGCGTATTGAAATCATTTACCTTAGATAAGCATTATCATATAGGAGACACAGTTTCATTATCTGACGAAGAAGTAATTAAAGAATTAAAAATAAATAAATACATTAAATAAAGATGGCATTAACAGACCAATTAAACGTAGTAGCTTGTTCTCAAGGAGATTTGCTAGGAACTGGTATGGAAGGTTGTACTTTCGACTGGAATAGAGTAGCAACAATTGAATTATCTCAAAGAGGTTATGCTTACACAGATGAGCAAAACTTAGCTAACATTAAAGAAGGGCAACAAAAAGGAGAATTGATTATCTTACAAGGTATTAAATCTTTCGCTTTAGTTCCAGTCGACCCAAACATCAATACAGCAGATGGTTCAGGTTATAAAACAGTAACAGGAGAGATGCCTTATGAGTACGATGTAATGTTTGATAACAATGGTGTAAACTATTGGAAAGCATTGCGTATGTTGAACTCAAAAGACCGTTACAACGTAGCTTTTTATGATATTGAAGGAAATAAAATTTTCACTCAAAATAAAGCTGGAGTTGTAAAAGGATTTTCAGTAAAAATGTTGTTCGTAGGACAATACAAAGGAAAAGAAGGTAATAACCCAGCTGAGGTTAAGATGCAAATCCAATTAGCTGATTTTCAAGAAATGGAAAGACAAACTTGGATTTCTGGAGACACTTTAGATTTTTCTGCTGATAGTGACTTAGAAGGTGTTAACGATGTTAACTTAATCGCTAGTCCATTAGCTGCTTCTGATACTGAATTAGTAGTTTCTGCTTTATTGTTAGATAAATCTCACTTTGTTGACGGTTTATTAGTTTCTAACTTTAAAATTAAGAAAAATGGAGTTGCAGTAGTTGCAAGTGCTGTAGTTGCTGACGCATCTGCTAAAACTTATACATTTACAATTCCAGCAGCATCTGCTGGAACGTACACTATAAGTACTTGGGACTCTACTTTAGGTACTTATGCAATTATGAATGCAGGAAGTGGATTGCTTTACAAATCTAACATTGCTACGGTTATTGTATCGTAATTAAGTTAGATTAATAAAACTAAAAGACCGTAATATTGTTACGGTCTTTTTTTATATCTTTGTATTTATGGCAGGTACTATTAGCGATTATATGGAAAGGTTAATTCGAGTTCAATCTCAAATTGGGAATGAAGTTGATGATATTGTTATTAGTAAAGAAGACGAGATATTAAATTTGAACAGAGAAGACCAGTTATTTGATAAAGGTATTGATATTAACGGTTCGTTATTAGGTAAATACAAGAACACTTTAAATGGAAAAGGAAGAGGTTATCCTAAGACCGCTGGGGATTCGTTTAACTTTTATGATACTGGAAGTTTATTTAGCAATTTTAGTTTATTATCTCAAGGCAACTTAAATAAAGTGATTATAAACAACTCAGATGAAAAAGTAGGTATATTAACCTCTAGTTATGGAAATTTCATAGGTCTTACCGAAGAAAATAAAAACAAATTAAATTACGAAATAATATATCCAGAATTAATGGCATTTATAAAACAATATTTATAAAGATGGGAGTACCTTACAGAAATAAACAAGAAACAATTGAATACTACGAAAGCATTAAAGAATTGGTATTATGGTCTTGGGATAGGTATTTAGCAACCAAAGACAATAATTTTTTCATTGTAGGTTATGACGGAAGACAGCCTAAAATAACTAATGAAAAATTGCTAAAACTAGAAAGGCAGTTGCAAGACGAATATTTTTTAGAGGTAAATGACAGAGATTTTAATAAAAAAATAGAAAAATGGATGAAGATTGACAATCTTCAGACAAAATACACTATTGTTAATATGATTCTCGATAGAATGTGGTTAGGATTTCCTGATTCGCAAATGGATGTAAGAGCTGCTTATATTCAAAAAATAAATAAGTTAGGATTTAAAATGCCGCTTATCAATACTGTAATTGGAGATACTGAGGAAATACTTCGAATTAGAGAGGAATTAAAAGGTATTATAACGCAAATAAAAATAATTAAAGACGAACTAAAGACAGATGCGGTTGTAGAACATAGAAGCCTTAATTTACAACTTAAAATGATGTCTAAAGCAATGGATTTTGGTTTTCAATTAAATCCTAAAGAACTGACAGTTTCTGAATGGATTGAATTATGTAAAGAACTTAAAAATTTATCGCAAAAGAACTAGAATTTTCACTACCTTTGTAAGTATATAAAACTCGGGGATTGATGTAATACACGTCAATCCCCTTTTTAGCTTAAAGATTATGGCAGATAATAGTATAGATTTAGTAGTAAGTAAGGTAGCGTTCGACCAGCTTGAGCGATTGCTTAACGAAATAAAATTAGCAGATGCAGCAATTACAGCATTAAATGTAAATGCTGGAAAAGCTCAAGCTACTCCAAGTGGAGCTGAAGGTAATTCAGCCGCAAATGCTGCTCTTATTGCCCAAATGAAATCTCTTACTGCTGAGATTGATAAACAAGCAGCTCAAATTCAAAAATTATCAGAAGCTAAAAAAACATACAGTAGAGCGGTTACTCAAGAATCTGTAGATATTACTTTGCGTAATCAAAAGGCAAGAGAGGCATTTAAAGCTACTAGTGATGAAATTGATAATTATCAGAGACTTGATGCTGCCTACAAAAAAGCAGTAAAATCTGCTCAAGACTTAGGTGCGCAATACGGAGCTAACAGTAAGCAATTCTTAACTGCTGCCAACGCCGCTAAAGAGCTTGACACTAAATTAAAAGCCATTGATGGTGCTGTAGGAAAATACGGAAGAAATGTAGGTAATTACGCAAGTGGATGGAATGGACTTGCTAACTCAGTAAATCAATTAACTCGTGAAGCTCCTGCTTTTGCGAATAGCTTGAATACTGGTTTTATGGCATTATCTAACAACATTCCAATATTAATTGATGAAATTGATAATCTTAAAATAAAGAACCAAGAACTAGCCGCTAGTGGTAAACCTACAGTGTCTGTTACTCAGTCTATTATTAGCGCCTTTTTTAGTTGGCAAACCGCAATATCTTTAGGAGTTACGTTATTAACTATTTACGGAGGAAAATTAATAGAATATATTTTCAACACTGATGCTGCTAAAAAATCTACAGATAGATTAACAGCTTCTTTAAAATTAAAAGAGGAGCAATTAAATGAAAATATAAAAAGAATAGAGTACGAGGGTGAAATCTCTGTATTAATGGCTAAGAAGCAAAATAAATCAGATAAAGAAATTTTAGCTCTAAAGGTAGAGACTGGCAAGAAATTAGTTTCCGAAATGGAATCTCAATATAAAACTTTAACAGCTCAAATTGATTCTTTTAATAATTATGAAAAATTAAGAGACAAAGATAAAATGGCTGCTAAAGATTTTTTATTCAAAAAATATCTTAATGAGCAAAAAGGCAATAATAAAAATGAATTAGAAGCTAGAATAAAAGCAAATAGAGAATTTGAAAGAAGAGAAAGTGCTTATAACGAAGCTAACAAAGATTTATTAGTAAAATCAAGAAAAGAATTAGGAGAAAGACTTCTTGAGCAAGTTAGAAAAAACAATATACTTCAATTAACAGAGGAAGAAAAAGTTTCAAACAAAAGAACTACAGCAAGAAGAGAAAGAATGATGCTTGATTTTTCTGAAGAGAAATCATTAGCTGCATTAAGAGTTGCTGAATACGAGAAAGAAAAACAATTAATTTTAGATAAGTTAAATGCCTATAAAGTTTCATCTGTAGAAAGATTAGCTTTAGAAAAAGAACTTCAAGAAAAAACTTACGATGTATTATTAAAGCAATTCGAGAAGGAAAAAATAATAGCCAAAGAAAAGGGAGATTATGATTTAAGAAGAAATGATTTACAATTTAAAAATAGCAAAAAGACAGAGGATGACGAGAAATTGCATCAAAATAACATAAAAGCTATAAATAATAGGGTTAGTAATGAAATTGCTACTTCTAAGGCTAATTTCAATAAACAAGTTGAAACTCAAAAAGCAGAATCAGATAAAAGAATTTTAGCTTTTGATGCTAAAATGAATGAGCAAAGTCTTAAATTAAGAGTTGCTTATCTTGAAGAGGCTATAACTGCTAATAAATTAATAGTAGATGATAATGTAAAAGGCGAACATAAAACTTTAGCTGAAAAACAAAAAGCATTTCAAACTTATCTAGTACTTGCTAAATTACAAGTTGAAGCTAATAAACAAATTGCTTTATCTTCAGTTACAGACCCTAAAGAAAGACAGGCTGTTCTAGAGCATTATAAAGCTGTCGCCAAGGCTCTTGATAATATAAGTTCTCCTGCCGACAAAGCTAAAGAGGCTATGCGTGATTTTGCCGGTTCTTTTGCTGAAAGTTTTGCTAGTAATTCAGGCTTTTCAGGGTTCTTAAAAATGTTTGAAGGGGATAACTCATTATTTAAAAGAATTCAAGAAGGTTCTGCTTTTACTAAAGACTCTTGGAAGGCAGATACTGTTCAAATGATGGAAGCAGCTCAGGAAATGTATAATTTTATTTCCGCAAATTCTCAAGCTAATTTTGAAGCTGAATATTCTCGTTTAGAAAAGCAAAAAGAAATAGCCTTACAATTTGCCGGAGAAAGTGATAGTGCTAAAAAGAAAGTAGAAGAAGATGCTGAGAAAAGAAGAAAAGAAATTGCTGTAAGAGAGTTTAAGGCTAAAAAACAACAAGCATTAGTAAATATAGCTATTGATACAGCTCAAGCTATTATAGGCTTATGGGCAAAACCAGGGTTTCCACTAGCTATACCTATGGCTGTAGCTGTAGGAGCGTTAGGTGCTTTACAAATGGGAGTAGTTGCATCTCAAAAAGTTCCTCAATATTTTGAAGGTACTGACAATCACCCAGGGGGATTGGCTTTGATTAACGATGGTAAAGGAGCTAACTTTAAAGAGACGGTTGTAACACCTGATGGTAAAGTAAGACAGTATAGCGGAAGAGACGTTCTTATTGATGCTCCTGCCGGAACTCAAGTATTTACTCACGACCAATGGAATAATGAGTTAAATACGATGATGAGAGACAAAGGTATTTCAATGTCTAATTCATTTACAAGTAAAAGTGGATTAACATATCAAGAAATGGATTCAATAATTGCTAAACACTTTTCTAAAATTACAACACAATCTACAGTGATAGATAGAAATGGTTTTAATACTTTTGTATCTAGTGGAGCAAGTAAAACAATTAGAAATCAATCTCGTTACTCAGGTACAGGATTTTCAGTATAAATTATGGGAGAATTATTTTATTTAGACTTTAAAAGCGATAATAGCGGAAAAATCCAAATTGACGAGCCTATCGGTTATGCCGATATGGATTTCAATTTACAACAAAAAGATAAGGGATATGGTAGAGACATATCCTTTTCTGGAGGAGAGGCGCAATTCAATTTCGTTAATTATAGAAATCATTATCTTGATAAATTATTATACTTTAATCATTTTTACGGATTTGAGAGTAAGGTAGATTTGATTATCAGTCAAGAAGGTTATGATGATGTAGTGGCTGAACTTGATTTTGCTTCGGCAGTTACTGATGATTTTGAATATTTTAAATGTAAGGTAATTCAACAATCTTCTCTTCAAATTGTAAAAAGAAGAAAATCGGTAAAGGTTGATTTGTTTAGCAGTAAGGACGTAGATGGAAATCCTATTACTCCTTTAGAAACTGAAAATATGTTGTTATTGTCTAAGCCTGTTTTTCAAAATTCTGTATGGGAACAACAAGAACAATATAACCTTGACTTGGTAACCAAAGGTAGTAGAAACTATACTATTAATCCTGCTGTAAACATTACTAAATCAGATATAGACGGAACACAAACCCCATTTGAGATTAGCGGAGCTGGATTTGAGAGTATGCAGTATTTGGAATGCTCTACTAATTTAAAGAAGGTAATCATAAAGCTGAATCAATGCAACGGATTGTTGCAGCCTGACGGAGATAATGGAGGTAAAGGACTTATTGATTTTTCTTTATCTGTAAGGCACGGTAATGATTTTGCAACAGCCAATAATATTGTTCTCTTATCCAAACAATTACGTCAAAACTCTTCTGATTTTTATTTTTTACCTACTGATTATACTGTAGGAATTGATAGTTTAACAAGAGGAGATAAGTTATGGATATGCTATCAATTCACAATGAAAGAAACGACTTTGTTAGGTCGTTTAGAATGTTTTGGATATGTAAACATAGAATCTATTGATATTACAGCAGAATCTTCTGCTTACAGCTCTGTAACTCCTTCGTTTAGATTAATAGATGTAATGCGTCAAGTGGTTAAATCTACCTCTGGACTAGATATTGTTGCGCCACGTTTCGATGTTGGCGGAGAGTTTTACGACAATAGATTAATTAACGGTAATTTTTTAAGAAATGCCCTGTATAATACCGATGGAAGTAGAAAACCTTTTTACATTTCTTTAGAAGATATTGAAAAATCAATAACAGAAGTAAATGCAGACCACGAAATAGATGCTGACGGTAAAGTTTTCTTTGGTACTGAACCTGACTTTTATACAGCTAACGAATCTGGATTTTTTGACAACACTCAGTTTTCAGAAATGACTAAAGTGTTTAATCCTCGTTTTTCCGTAAATGAATTTAGTTACGGATATAAAAACTTCCAAGCGTTAAAAGAAAATGAAGAGTTAAACTCTGCTGACAACATCCACGGAGAATCTAAATATGTTTTCAGTAATAAAATGGTTGAAAACAAAAAAGAGGTAAAGATAGAATGGGTACGAGATGCGTTTTTAATAGAGTCTAACAGAAGGAAAGCTACAGAAGTTTCTGAAGATACAGCATCTCAAGATGACGACACTTTATTTGCTATTGACTCAATACCTACTTTAGAAGATGTTTCAATTACTGAAGTGTCTTTCCTACAGCATTCTTTTGATATTGCTGCTAATAGATTAATCCTTAGGAGTGACGGAGAAGTAAATTTTAATTCATTAGGAATTACTGTAGATAGTGTATTCTCTATCGCTGCTCCAGATATGAATGCTGGAACGTATGTAGTTAAAGCGAATGCAAAATCTAAAGGGTCTTTTGTTGACGATATTGTAGCTACTAGCTCTTTATTGTTAATGAGAGTTTCCGCTGGTACAATTAGTGAAAATAACAACGGGGAGCGCATTACTAAATATACTTATATATTAGACAATGAATTTGTTCCTTATACAAATTATACGAATCAAGGATTTTCGTCTATTTCTAATTTGAACGCATCTAAAAGATATAGTAATCTTAGATATTCGGTTAGGAGAAATATAAACAATCATTATCAATCTTATTTGTCCACTTGCAACTTATATCATAAATTAAACACAATTAAAAACACTTGGTATAAAAATAATGGGGAGTGCATCACAACTTATAATGGAATAACTTTAAAAGAAAATGAACCTTTTATCCCTTCAAATCCGATATTGTCTCCATTTATGTATGATAATTTGGTATTCGCTAATGTCGAGTTCACAGACTTTATTGCTTTACAAAACAACATTAGAAGCGATAGAGGTTATATTAGAACAATAGATAATAACGATAGAGTTATTAAAGTATATCCTATTGAGATGAAGTATGAAATTCTTAGCAAAGAATTAAGTATTAAGGCAGAGGAGAAATACGAGCCTAAAACAATGACAATAAGTACGGCAAATCAATTCGTTTTAATTAATGATGAAACGTACGTTCAAGCTATTGATTGGGAACTTAGAGATAATAAGCTGTTTGTTTTTGACAAGAGAAGACAATTACTTTATAACGGGGTGTTTTTCAATAACGTAGCTATCAACGATTCGTTAACTGATGATATAGAGGAGTTTAAAAATCGAATGAATTTGCTTTAATAAATTTAGTATATTTGTAAGAATATGACACAGCCAATAATTAACATATACAGAACCACAGAGGAGGCGTTTTACTTCAAGAATAGTCAGCTAAATCGCTTCTATTCTTTTAATGGAGTACAGTTACTTCCATTTAATACGTTGAAGTATATTCAAGTAACAAATACTCCTGACGGAATTAATTTAGAAGACTGGACTGTATTTGTTGTTGATATGTGTACTGGGGTAAAAACAGACATTACAGTATCTTTTAATGTTCAATCCTTAACTAACTCTGATAATGGAGACCCGCAATTGTATTGGTCTTTACAGAATGTTCAGTATGATTTTGGGATGAATTTAATATATTTAGAGATACATCAATCTTTAGGGGAGACATTTTATTCAACACCATTTCTATTGACAAATGAAGAAGCGGAAAAAACTACTCAATTTCACTACAGGTCTAAAAGAACTGATACTTATCAGAGCATTGGTTTTCAGACTTGGTTTAGACAGAATACTAAACAAACTGAACTTACGACATATTACGAAGCTTCTACGAAACTTACTGTAACACAAGCCGTAAAAACAAATAAAATAGCAAGATACGTTTCTGAAATTATGGATATTGAGCAGTTAATAGCTCTAAGCGATGTTTTAGAAAATCCATTTATGTATATGGATAAAGTAAGAGCTTCTTTATTTGAGGCTGTAGAAATACCAGAGGTTACGTCTCAGGAAAATTTCGGCAGCGTAAAATTTAATGTTTCATTTAACAACAACGACATATTTGACGAGAATTATATAACTCCAGTCCCTGTAGTTACTCCTGATTACTCATCTCAAGATTATTCACTAATAGACTATTACACATTATGACAGCAGCAGAAATAAGAGATTTAATTACTTCTTACTTAGCAAGTAATTCATCAATAACAGCCGTGAAACACAGAGCTATAGAGAACGCATTGATAGATTATTCTGAGAGTACTAATTCTCAGTTAATTTCTTTATCAGAAGCGTTTTTAGCGACATTACCTAAAAATAAAGGATATGTAAGTGGTTTTAATCCTGGTAGTGGCGGAACGCTTACAACTTCAGGAAATATATTGACTGCTGTTATTACTAACATTCCAGAAAGTATTATCAACGTTACTATTCAAAACGCTATGCCTTCAATGAATTATATTGTTAAAGGTCATTTAGAGAGTATGGGCGATTTAGATTTAGACAATGTTGCTGGTAATTTTATATTTAAAAAAATAAATACTACTAGCTTTCAAATTTCCGTAGGGGAATGGGAGAATGTGAATCAAAATTTAAAAATACATTTAGAAGTAATATCTTTAGACTAATATGGCAAATTTACTAGTAATTGAAAAACAAACTGGCGGATATTTTAAATTTACGTTAAATGGAGACACAGCTACCGCTGTTACCTCTATTAAAAACGATTTATTAGCCGTTGGTACACAGCTTCATTTTAAAACAGGAAATGGAGCTAATATTATTAAAGAGCAATTCATTTATCCTGAAGATGTTACCATTATATCTGGAGGTACTTTTACCTTCACTACCGTAGCTCAAGTTTGGAATAAATTAATTGAGATTGATTACTTTGCTTGGTTAGGTAATGGCGGAACTGGAGGTGTTAGTCGCTTTGACGATTTAGCCGATACTTTCGAGTATGTAGGTCAAGCTGGTAAAGTAGTGGTAGTTGACAACTCTGAATTAAAATTAATTCCTGTTACTTTTTATAATAAAAGACTTTTTACTGACTTAGAAGACACCCCTAATTCGTTAGTACCTAATAAAATGGTAGTAGTGAATCCAGAGGGTAGTGCGTTAATATTACAAGACCAACCACAAGCTCCAGAACAGTTATTAAACTCAGTAGGATATTTTGACTACAATGATTTAGCGACACAAACAACTCCTTTAGATGCTGTAACAAATGTGCCGCTTAAATTAGTTAACGATACCGAAGGAGCTAACACAAATACTTCAGAAAATCCTTACGGAGTTTCTTATGTTTGGGATTACACTACGAATCAATTTAATTTCTCTGAATTATCAATTGGAGATACTATTGACATTCGTATTCACGTTCAAGTAACTACAACTACAGCTAATCAAAAAGTTAATTTAGACGCTAAGTTTGGTATTGGGTCTGTTTCTGAATTTACTAATTCAATTTATGAAAATCAGTTTAAAACGGCTGGAATTCACGAAATAAATTTTGTAGCTCCATTTTATATGGGTTCTACATATATTACAGACTATCCAGCGGAGTTGTATTTAACTACAGACGCAAATGCGACTGTAAAAGTAAATGGATGGTATGTTAGAATTATAAGAAAAAATATTAATATAATCACAGTCGATTATGAAGTTCCTGACGCTACTACATTAGCTAAAGGTATTGTTCGTTTAGCGGGAGATTTAGGAGGTACGGCTAATAGTCCTACAGTCCCTGGATTAGCGAATAAAGTACCTACTTCAAGAATTATCGAAACTACATCTCCATTGTTGGGCGGAGGAGCATTGACTAGTGATTTAGTGTTAAGTATTCAACAAGCCAACTCAGTACAATCTGGATATTTATCTTTTGCTGATTGGAGTACGTTCAATAATAAAGCGAACGATGCTGCTGTAGTTCATTTAGCAGGGACTGAAACTATAACTGGATTAAAAACTTTCTCTTCAGACCTTAACGTTTCTGATTTGTATGTAAATGGATATAGTGGATTTAGCGGTAGGTTATCTTTAAAACAAGCCAATTCGGTTGCTTTTTCAGGAATAGGATATACAACTGTAAATGCTTTAGGAACTTCCGCTTTAAGCATTAATTTCAGACAAACAGACGGTACTAATAAGACAATGCAGATTAATGCAAACTTAATAGGTGCGGCTGCAAGAGTTTTTCAATTTCCAGACGCTGACGGAACAGTAGCTTTAACATCACAATTACATAATGCAGTAACAATTGGAACTGCAAATGGATTGTCTTTAAGCACTCAAGTATTATCTTTAGGATTAGCGAGTGCTTCAACAAATGGAGCGTTAAGTTCTACTGATTGGAATACTTTTAATAACAAACAAAATGCTTTAACCAATCCAATTACAGGAACAGGAACGACAAACTACTTACCTAAATTTACAGGTTCAACTGCTTTAGGTAATAGTTTGATTTACGAAATAGGTTCTACTATTGGTATCGGAACAACAAGCCCTTTTTCTGCATTACATATCAGTAGAAATGCAAGTGAATTATTAAGAATCACAAGAGGTTCTGTTTCTGACTTTTCTTTTGATTTAGGAGCATCAAATGATTTATACATAAAGAATAATGGGGTAGGTACAACTCCTTTAACTATTTTAGGAAGTGGTAATGTAGGTATAGGAACAACGAGTCCTGTATACAAATTCCACGTTAACGATACATCAGATGGTATTGTAGGTCACTTTAGCGGAGGTGTTTCTAACTATACTTTAATATCATTCAAATCAAATGAAGCTAATGTTTATAGCACTTCATTAGGTAGTTATAATAGTGGTATGTTATTTAGAACTGGAGCTACTGATAGAATGTATATTAACACTTCAGGCAATGTAGGTATAGGCACAACAACCATAGACGCTACATATTCACCTAAATTACATATTGAATCATCGGCAAGTGACGGCACAGGAGGTTTATTTATTGGTAGTTATTTACCAACTATTACATTAAAAGACTATTCAGGTGGTGCAACTGTATCGCAATTTCAACAAGATGGTACAAATCTTTTTATTAAAAATAATGGTAATGCAATTACTTTAGCTTCATCAGGCAACGTAGGGATAGGAACAACTGCGCCTAATTCAAATACCAATAGAACTACTTTAACTTTAAATAATAGTGCTTGGGGAGGGCAATTAGATATAAATGTAGGCGGTACAAATCACGCTCAATTTGGAACTGATAATTTTAACAGTGGCTTATCTTGTAGAATACAAAGTCAAGACGGAATAGTATTTAATGCAGGAGGAGCAAATGAACGTATGCGTATCACTTCAGGTGGCAACGTAGGTATAGGAACAACTTCTCCAAATAGTTACGGAGCAGGTTTTATAGGTTTAACTTTAGATGGAAGTACAACTTCTTTTGTAACTGCAAGAGCAAATGGTGTTAATAAAATAACATTATCCGCAAATGGTGGTGGTGGTACACCTGTAATACAAGCAAATGACGCAACTACTGCTTTAGGATTTCAAGTAGGTGGTTCAGAACGTATGCGCATCACTTCAGGTGGCAACGTAGGTATTGGAACGACTGCTCCAACATCAAAACTTCACTTATACGATAATGCTACTGTTTATTTAGATTTAGAAAGTGCAACTGCATCAAGTTTAGTAAGATTAAAAGGTGGTAATTATAGTGGATTTTCTTCTTTATCAAGTGGTGTGAATCAATGGTTTGTTTCAGGTGGTGGAGCATCACAAACTTTAGTTTTAGGTACGGCAGATACAGAACGTATGCGTATCACTTCAGGTGGTGTTGTTTGTATTGGTACAAATTCAGCTTTTGATAGTGGTATAGTTTGTTCAGATGGCGGAACATCTTATGTGCCTTATACTGCTAAAATTGGTACAACGTCAAGTAGTACACAAATGTTTTTTAGAAATCCAAATGGTATTGTAGGTTCAATTTCAACAAGTGGTTCTTTAACATCATTTAACGTAACTTCTGATTATAGACTTAAACAAGACTTTAAATCATTTAATGGGTTAGATTTAGTTTCTAAAATTAAAGTTTATGATTATGCTTGGAAAGCCGATAATAGTAGAATGAACGGTGTTATTGCTCATGAATTACAAGAAGTAGTTCCTTATGCAGTTACAGGTGAAAAAGACGCTAAAGAAATGCAACAAGTTGATTACTCTAAATTAGTGCCAATTTTAGTTCAAGCTATTAAAGAATTGAAAACAGAGATAGAAACTTTAAAAAAATAATAGTATATTTGTATCTTATAACCAAAGCACTTAATTTTTGAGTGCTTTAAAATAAAAAATATATGAAATTAGATTTGAACTTTGATTTAAAAGACTTAAATGGACAACCAATTGAAAATGCCAATGTAGGTAAGCTAATTGCTAATACATTGATTTCAGAAACTAAAGGCGATGCCTTGAAATACTGGGATTGGGCAAACAAATTGTACGCTGGGAAATCAATAGATATTGATTTATCAGACGCTGAAGTATTAAAGAATTTTATCAAACAACACGAAGGATTTACTGTCTTACTAAAAGCGCAAGTTCTTCCATTATTTAAGTAGTGAAGTACCTTAATTACATATTTGCTTCATTAATACTACTATTCGTACCTATCTACGGCTTGTTAATAGCCGTAGGTAGTGCGATAATCCTAGATACTTTTACTGGAATTTTCAAAAGCATTAAATTAGGCGGCTTGAAATCAATAAGAAGCAGAACGTTATCTAACGTTATTTCTAAAATGGCACTATACGAAATCTGTATAGTTTTTTTGTTTATAATAGATAAGTTTGTTCTGAATGAATTTATAAAACACGCATTTGGATTTGAATTTATGTTTACTAAAATATGTTCTATTCTTTTAATATTTGTCGAATTGGTTTCTATTAAAGAAAATATTGAAGAATCATTTAAAATAGATATTTGGAATATGCTTAAAAAGGCTTTCAATAGAGCCAAAGAAATAAAATCAGACTTAAACGAAGTTACTAAATAATGCAGTTATCTAAAAACTTATCGCTTACTGAAATGATTATTAGTAGCGAAGCAAAGAGAAAAGGCATTAATAATGTGCCAACTGAAGAGCATTTAGCTAATATGAAGAAATTGGCTATCAATATATTCCAACCTATTCGTGAGTATTTTAACGTTCCTATCCACATTTCTTCTGGTTATAGAAGCCCTGCCTTGAATAAGGCGATAGGAGGTTCTAGTTCTAGCCAACATTGCAGCGGAGAAGCTATGGATATAGATATGGATGGTACTACTATTTCCAATGCTCAAATATTTAACTGGATTAAAAATAATTTAGTTTTTGACCAAATGATTTGGGAGTTTGGTACAGACGCAAACCCTGATTGGGTTCACGTTTCTTACGAATCAACTGGTAAGCAAAGAAAGCAAGTACTTAAAGCAACTAGAAAAAATGGTAAAACAGTTTACACTCCTTATTAGTCTACTTTTAATCACTTCTTGCGCTTCACGCAAGGTCGCTATTGTAAAAGAAGACACTAAAATTACAATAGACTCAACCGCTATTGTAAAAACTGATAGCATTTCCACAATAAATAAGAATATAAAAATATCTGAATCTTCTGAAGAGATAGAAATACGACCAATATCCGATACAGTTCCAATGATTGTAAATGGAGTATCTTATAAAGGAGCTATTTTAAAGTATAAAAAAAACAATAAGACTTCTACAGATACCTCTAAAAAGGTAGTTGCTAAGACTGTTTTAAGACAAAATACTAAGAAAAAAATTACCACAACGATTAAAAAGAATAAGGTTATAGATAAGAAAGCAAATTATTTTGTATATCTTTGGTTGTTACTCATCCCAATTGGTATGTATATCTATAGACAAATAAAGAATAAGTTATGGCTGTAAAACAAACAAGTGCAGAGAAAAAAGTTAAAGTTAAGATTAATCGCAAAGGAGTTCATTCTAAAAGCGGAAGTTCTAAACTTAAAACCAGTAAGAACTATAAAAAACCCTACGCTGGTGGGGGCAGATAAGCTATGAGATACAGAATTAACAGAAACATCGCATTACAGTTGGGTTTAACACCAAACAAATCCAATCGTTACAGAATTGACCAAGAAACAGAAAAGAGGTATTTGGAACTTACCCAAGACTCAACAACTAGTTCTAACAACTACAAATCCAAAGGACATTTTACTGCTATCGCTGATGATGGCAGTTTAATGGATATTGAAGAATATTGCGACCACTACAGCTTGGATTATAGTAAGATTAGAAGTTGGAAATTAATTACCCATACCGCTATTCCATTCTACAACATAGTATTCTACGAGAATTTCAAAGACAATCAAGATACTTTTAGAGAAGACTTAATCAAAGACTTACAACAATACTCTCCTAAATTTCCTAAATTAGAGCGTGTTGAGAATAACGACAGTTATTTGTTGGTTATCGACCCTGCCGATATTCATATCGGTAAATTAGCTTCGGCTTTTGAAACTGGGGAATCTTACAACAACCAAATTGCTGTTCAACGTGTTCTTAGTGGTGTTCGTGGTATATTAGATAAGGTATCGTCATTTAAAATTGATAAGATACTATTCATCGGCGGAAATGATATTTTACACATTGATAATCCTAAACGAACTACAACAAGTGGCACACCTCAAGACACAGATGGAATGTGGCACTCTAACTTCTTAATAGCTAAACAGTTATATGTAGATGTTTTAGAAATGCTTTTGTCTGTAGCAGATGTGCATTTTACATTCAATCCAAGTAATCACGATTATATGAATGGATTCTTCTTAGCACAAGTGATAGAGGCTTACTTCAAGAATTGTGAGAACATTACATTTGACTGCTCTATCGCTCATCGCAAAGGATTTAGATACCATAATAATTTAATTGGAACTACCCACGGAGATGGAGCGAAACAAGACTTGTTACCATTATTAATGGCTCAAGAATTTCCAATTGAATGGAGTCAAACCAAACACCGATATATTTATACGCACCACGTACACCATAAAACATCCAAAGATTATATTGGAATTACAGTAGAGAGTCTTAGAAGCCCAAGCGGAACAGACAGTTGGCACTCAAGAAATGGCTATCAACACGCTGCTAAAGCGGTAGAAGCGTTCCTACATTGTAAGAATCACGGACAAATCGCCCGAATTTCCCATTTATTTTAAATAAATTAAAACGACACCATAAAAGGTGTCGTTCTTTTTATTATCTTTGAATGTTTCATAAGTTTTTTCTGGTTCTTTCTGATTGACCCCTATTTATAGGGGTCTTTCTTTTTATAACACATTTATAAATGTGTTATCTAATGTTACGTCCATTGCTTCTTAGAATTAAGTAATTTAATATAGTCATTCTTGATAATAATTGCCTCTTCTAATCTTTTCTTGATTAATTCTATCATATCTTCGTCTCTTTCAACGATGATTGTGTGATGATATACTTTATCGTTTAATTCTAAATAGTTGAAGAAATAGGCTCTTTTACGACCTGTAGCTAACATCTGCATCTGCATTTGAGCGATATACACCTTATCAATGACTTCTTCAGCTACTAATCGAAAGAATTTCTTTCCCTTAGGGCATTTAATCTCTAAAATAGCATCTTCATTTACCAATCCATCAGGAGACGCTCCTGCGTGTTCTCCGTAAGCGAAGAAACTACAGTTTTGAACTTTAAGATTTGGATGTACCTCAACAAATTTAGCAAATGCTGTTGGTTCTAAATCAATACCACGTTGCATATCTTTGGATGTAAATCCTTCTTCTACTTCTCCAAATAATTGTTCAATTGCTTTTTCCACAGCGTACGTCTCTCCAGTTAATCCTAATCCTTTTACTCCCAGCAAATCATTAATCTTACTTGCCGTAAATTTTCCATACCTTTCTTGATACCATACCAAACTACGCTGACTTCCAGCACTAGGTTTAGGTGTAAATGTGTCATAAACTACTTCTTTCCTCATAACTTTTAATTTCTTGTTTAATAATATCCTTAATGATTGGTTCTTTAATGGAATCAGAGAAGTTCTTGATATGTTCAATCACTCTTCTAAGTTCGTTCACTTCTTGGTTTAGATTATGAACTTTCGCTTCTAATTTATATACTTCGTTACTCATTGTGTAAATATTTAATACTACAAATTAACACATTATACATTAAACTGCCAAATATTGACGTTATTTATAATGAGTATAAATAGGTAATAACTATTGCGAGAGTGAAATATTATCTTTTACTTTGTCAAATGAAAAATGCAGAAATAAGTCAGATATTACGCTACTGCGGTGTTAGAGAACATCGCTTGTGGGATTTACCTCGTCCTAAATGGACAGAGGATGATTTTAACGAACTAAAACAAATATTATGGAACTACGAGTCAGAGAGATTATCAGAAGAGAGACAGGACTTGATATAACTGAAAAATGCAGACGTGAAGAGTATGTAGAGCTTCGAGCTTTATATTATACGGTATTAAGTGAAATGGGTTATAAGTGCTGTAGAATATCTCGAACTTTAGGTAAGCAACACGGTACAATTATTCACGGTTTGAACTACTATAAGAATATCAATTCAACTAAAATAAATCAACTAAAACAATTAATTATTAAAGAACTATTATGAAACAGTATGTATGCGTTAAAGAGTACGTTACCTCAGAAGGAGATGTAGCGTTTAAAAAAGGCAAAATTTATGAGGTCAGTAAAAATGGTATGATACCTTCTGAGTTAAATGATATAAAATATTATCTTGACAAAAAATTTAAGAAGGCTTACTTTAAGAAACATAAACCAGTAAAATCATTTGGAGGGAAGGGATTATATAATATATCTCAATCTAATTCACGAGTAAATGGAATGCGGACTGGAATCATAATCGCCCCTAATCCATTAACTAATGGAGTTTGGGTAGATGAGCTTACTAGGTTTACTCAAAAAGACTCAATTGTAGAATCGGTTATCAAGAAATTTAAAGATAGGTCAGATGTTGGTATTAAAAAATATGGGACTACTTTAGACAGAAAAGATGTTGATTTTGATGGTTGGGCTGAGCATTTACAGCAAGAATTGATGGATGGAATTTTATATTTAGAGAGACTTAGAAATGAAGCTACTACCTAAAGACCACTACTCCACGGCACAAATAGCAGATATGGCTCGTATAAGTGTATCATCTGCTAAGGAGCGAATCAGACGATTAGAGATATTTCCTGATATGATAAAAGGAAAAGCAAGGTATTTTAACGCTGAGAAGACACAATGCATCATATCGCAAATTAAATACTACAAAAAAACTTATTATTTAATATTGGAATCAAAAATGAATTATGACAACTAAATTTGAACAAGAATTTGGATATACACTATCCGACAACAATAGATTACCTTATACTTCACTTATTAAGAAGTATTTCGTAGAGCGTATGTACGCTGAGGGGTATTCTAAAATAGCTATAGCTGATAAGTTTGGCTTAAAACGAGATACAATTAATAAAATATTGGCTACAGAAAAATGTAGTCATTATAAACGTATTGCTGAATTAATTAGTAATCACGATGTAATTACATTTAATCAAGAATATCCATACGTGAAACCTGAGAAGATTGAAGTTGAGAAGACAGCCACTCGTTTCTCATTATTCGAAACAATCGATATACTTAGAAAAGAGCCTAAGTGCCGATTATGGAACAAACAGTTTAATAAATTTACTAACAAAGATTGGTTAAAAATAAATAAGATATATGAAACAGAGTCCACTCCAGCGTATAATTAAAGTAATGAACTATTACTACAGGCAAGGCGCAAATAAAGAATCAGTAAATAACGTATATAAAAACATTTTAAAAAAGAAGTATGGAATATAGAGAATTAGAACAGTTAGTAATTAAATGGGCGGATGAGAAAGGAATTTTCGACAAAGGGAATACAATGGCTCAAGCTGAAAAGACGCACGAAGAAGTATTGGAATTAATTTCAGCTATAGATGAAGACGATGTGGAAGAGATTAAGGATGCTTTAGGAGATATTTTAGTAACCATTATAATCCAAGCAGAAATGCAAGGCTTAGAACTTGAAGATTGCTTATTAAGCGCTTACAATGTAATCTCAAAAAGGCGAGGAGTTATGAAGGATGGAAAATTCGTGAAGGAATAAAAAAATAAATAACTTTTTATTTGGTAGTTCCAAATAAAGTATTACTTTTACCATATTACAGAGGTAAGGATTGAGCCTCTTCATTTCAATCCATAAATACATTATATTATGAGTTCAAATAGAACAAAGGCTTTTAGCCAACCGTTGTCAAATCCAGCAAAAAGATTTTTAGAATGGAAATCAAATGACCGCACATTCGGTTACTATGACAAATCAATTGCCGAAAGTATGAAAGGCAAATCAGTAGAGGAAATTAAGGAAGCTGCTAATGTTAAAGTAGAATTACCTTTTAAATTCTTAGTCTTAGACCAACTCCACACGGTAAGTGGATGGAATGATGCAACATCAAGCGGTATCTATTCTAATGAGGTTAAGTTTATTTCTAAACAAGTAATGACTGTTAAGCCATTTAAGGGGAATGAGATTGCTAAAGGATTGTATGCCGACATTAAAGATAAAGTTAAGAATGCTGGTGGGCATTACGTTAAGTCTATTTACATTATGTTAGAAGATGGAACGTTAGCCAACATCCAATTAAAGGGGTCTGCTGTTCAACAATGGGGAGAATTTACTAATAAAAGCTTATCAAGACTTCCTGAAGAATGGGTTGTAGTAGACAAAGCTGTAGAAGGTAAAAAAGGAGCTGTTAAGTTCACTACTCCAGGTTTTAAATTTGGAGGCTCTCTAAGTGATGAGGATGCTAACCAAGCTGACTTAGTATTCGATGAGTTAGAAACGTACTTAAAAGCGTATCTAATTAAAGAAGAAGCTCCAGTTGAGGTGGCTGACTTAGACCAAGCAAATGTTGAAGAAGACGATTTAGACTTCATTTAATCAATAAACAACACAACTTATTAAACCCTATCTAATGGTAGGGTTTTTTAATACACATATAGAAATTTATCTCTATGCGGACTATGCGTCAAAATGACACAGTACACATTTCGTTGACTTTTTGCGTTTTTTAGGGACACCCCCCTTTAAAATGTAAAAATAATAGGGGTGTCTCTCAAAATCGACTTTTCTCAACGTAATGCGTACTTTTATTTAGATACATTATAAATAGATAAAAGGGTATTGTGTATTTAAAAAAGAGTATATACCTTTACAGTCTTAATGATATGGTAAACCATATTATTAAGTTTGAAAGTTAATTAATTAATAAAAAAAGAAAAAACCTATGAATGTATTATCATTATTTGACGGAATGTCTTGTGGGCAAATTGCCTTAAATCGTGCTGGAATAAAGTACGATAATTATTATGCTTCTGAGATAGAAGAAGCGCCTATTAAAGTTACACAACATAATTACCCTAATACTATTCAATTAGGAGATGTAACTAAAATAAATACTAAAGAATTACCGAGTGTTGATTTATTAATTGGCGGAAGTCCTTGTCAATCATTTTCAAGTGTTGGAAATATGGCGGGGTTCGATGGTAAAAGCGGATTGTTTTATGAATATGTTAGAATATTTAAAGAAGCAAAACCTAAATATTTTTTACTTGAAAATGTAAATATGAAAAAAGAATGGAGAGATATTATAAGTAAAGAATTAGGTGTTGAGCCTATAGCTTTTAATAGTAATTTAGTTTCTGCTCAGAATAGAGATAGACTATATTGGACTAATATTCCTTTTAGTCTTCCTGAAGATAAAAATATATTATTTAAAGATGTTTTAAATGATTTGTCTTTTAGAGAAATACCTAAATGTTTTTATAATGTATGGGGCGATAAAATGAGAATAGACAAAGGTGTTAATTGGGTTAGTAATAAAAAATCTAATTGTTTAACAACTAAGAACTGCCACACAAATCAATACTTATTAAATGAAGATAGAAGTTTGTGTAGATTGCTAACTGCCGAAGAGTTTGAAAGGTTACAGACAATTCCTAAAGACTATACAAATATTGTTAGCAATACAGATAGATTTAAAATGATAGGTAATGGTTGGACTGTAGATGTTATATCTCATATATTTAAAAATTTATGCTAATACAAAATATCATAATTGTTGGAACGGATTACAAAAAATTTGTTGATAAGACAAAAGAAATAACTGATGGGTTATTTGTAGTTTGGTATGAAAAGATTTATTTTAATGATAAGTTTAAATTTACCAAATGTAGATTGGAGACTCAAGTAATTGTTCTAAAACGATTACGAAGTAGGAATGACATAGTCAGGTGGTTTAGGTTATCACGATACGGTATAATAGTGGAAAGAAAGCACGGGCTAATGTACCCAATATATCCTAAGATGATATTCAACTGTCCTCCTAACCTATACAAATTATTACCGTATAATATTAAAATAAAATGTAAGACTTATATATTATGAAAGAACAAGATTTAATAGATTTAGGATTTGAAATAAATCACGATGAAGAGAATAGTAAACCATATTATTACTATACTTATGATGTAGGTAAATATGATTGTTTAATCTCTAATATAAATGATGAAGAGGATATATGGTATGTGAAACTATTCGAATCGGATGAAATTCTATTTACTAATAAAGAAGAGTTGAAGTTATTTGTAGACTTAATTAATAGAAATAAGAAATGAAAATAAGCGTATTTAAAAATTTATTTAAGTCGAAAGACGTTCCTTATTCAATGGACTTAGATAAAGTTATCGCTCGTATTCGAGTAGGTAAGTCTAAGGAAATAGTAGATAAGGTTAGAGCGGGGAATAAAGAAGCAAAGAATGAACTTCCGTGTATCTTATTTGCTGGGGAGTTTACAGAGCGTAACTCTAACTCACTTGTCAAGCACTCAGGCTTAATGGTGGTAGACTTTGATAAATACCCAACCGTAGAGGAGATGAACGAGCATTTGAAGGAATTGAAACAAAACCCTCATTTCGTATTGCTGTTCGTATCTCCTAGCGGCATTGGAATTAAAGGAGTGGTTAAGATTCCAGAGTCCGATAAATATACTCACGTTAAATATTTCAAAGCATTTAGACAGACATTTTTCAAAGACAACAAATACTTTGACAATGCCAACAGCAATGTAGACAGAGTTTGTTATGAGTCTTACGACCCAAACATCTATGTAAACAAGGATGCTGAACTATTTGATGCCGAACTTATTGACGAAGGGTTTAAAACTTCTGAAAAAGTGCCATTACTTCCAATCAATGACGAGTCTTCTATTATTGATAGAATTATGAAGTTTAATTGGAAGAGAGGATTTAATGACGGAGAGCGCAATGCCTTTATTTTTGATTTAGCTGGAGCGTTTTGTGAGTATGGAGTATCTGAATATACTGCTGAGGGTTATATCTTAAATAACATCGTCATTGGAGACTTTCCAGAATCAGAAGCTATAACTGCTATTCGTTCTGCCTATCGCAAACGTACTGCTAATAGTAAGTTCTTTGAAGATTATACCAAATTAGACCGAATCAAGTCTGATTTGAAGATGGGTAAGAAGGCGGTCGTTGATAAGTATAGTATTTCGGAGGGTACTTACGATGAGATAAAGGAAGAAAGCGACCACAGCGTTTTTTGGTCTATAGACGAAAAGGGTAAGGTACTTATTAACTCGCTGAAATATAAGACCTTTTTAGAGCGTAATGGATATAAGAAATACTACCCAAGTGATTCACAGCACTCTAATTTAGTCTATGTGTTTGAGAACCGAGTGATTGATACTTCTAAGGAGCGTATTAAGGATTTTGTACTGGATTATTTACTAAAACGTGGCGAAATAGAAGTATGGAACTACTGCGTTAAGTATCATAACCTATTCTCTGAGGAGTTCCTGATTATGCTTGACACTATCGAGCTTATGATGCTTAAAGACTCAAGAGATAAATCATTCATTGCATTTAAGAACGGTGTACTTGTTGTAACCAAAGACACTATAGACTTAGTTGAGTACATGGAAGTCGGTGGTTATGTATGGGAACGTCAGATTATTAATCGTGACTTTAAGAAGTTAGACAATGACGATAACGACTACAAGAAGTTTATCAATAACATATCTAGTAACGAGCCATTATCATTAGAGACTGTAACAGGCTATCTAATATCCAACTACAAGAACAAATCTAAGAACAGAGCGATTATCTTAAATGATGAGATGATTAGCGATAACCCTGAGGGCGGTACTGGTAAAGGTGTATGGGTACAAGGTCTTTGTCAGATGCGTAACACTGCTATCTTAGATGGTAAGTCGCTAAAGGATGAGAAGTTTGACTATCAGACTGTATCATCTGAAACACAGATACTTGTATTTGATGACGTGGTGCGTAACTTTAATTTCGAGAGTAAGTTCTCGCTTGTTACCGAGGGTATTACTTTGGAGCGTAAAAACAAAGACGCTATTAAGTTATCTGTAGAAGACTCGCCTCGTATGGTAATATCAACCAACTATGCAATCAAAGGAGAAGGTAACTCACACGACAGACGTAGGTTTGAAGTAGAGTTCGCTCAGTACTATGGTAAGAACCTAACCCCAGCTGATGAGTTTGGCAGACAGCTGTTTGATGATTGGGATGAGGAGGAGTTTGCTCGATTTGATAACTATATGGTGTATTGCCTACAGACGTATCTTAAATTAGGATTAGTGCCTCAAAACGCTAAGAATATTAAGCTCCGTAAATTTATTGCTGAGACTTCTATGGAGTTCAAGGAATGGGTTGAAGACAAGGATAATGTAGCTCTTAATATCCGATTGGATAAACAAGTGTACTTCGACAGATTTACCAACGAATACCAAGACTATAAGAAATGGCTTACACGTAAGAAATTTAACATTTGGTTGCAGAAATATGCTTCATTTATGAACTACACTTATGTAGATGGCATATCTAACGGAATTAGATGGTTTATATTAAACACAAAAGGAACAGTAATAGAAGATAACCCTGAAGACGATTTTTAATTATGACACTAAAAGAAAAGTTTAAAAAAATTGATATTATATTATCAAAGAATCATACTACAAAAATAGTTGATAGAGAGGCTATTATTATGGTAAAAATAGCGGATGATTACGCTATTGAGTTTGTAGAGTGGATTTTATGTAATCAAGATATGGAGTTTGAATACGAATACAATAATCATACAGATGGGTTAAAAAAACTATTAGAAATATTCAAAAAAGAAAAAGGATTATGATAGTTTATTGGAGAACTAAAGAAATATGGTGTCCTTATCCTGCTAATGACTGTATTGATAAAAGAGTTATTGAATATTCTAAAAGTAAAAGAAAATTTGATAATAATATTTTTATGGAAACAGATAATCAATTATCAATGGATGAAAGGAGAATAAAGGTAGAGAACTTTACAGGTATCAAATTAACAAAATTTATAAGATTATGACACCAAAAGACAAAGCAAAAGAGTTAATAGGGAAGTTTATTCCATTATGTGGAATGGAAATGACAGAAATACAATGTGCATTAATAGCAGTTGATTTGGCTATTGAATATAATGATTTTCATATAGAATTTTTGCAAGAAGTTAAACAAGAAATTGAAAAGCTATGACACTAAAAGAAAAGTTTAAACAATGGTTAGACACAAAACCAAGATATCAAATTAGAGATGTACAACTTGAAGTTATAGCAGATGATTACGCTATTGAGTTTGCTCATTGGTGCGAATGGCAAGATGGTAAAGCATTTAAAACATTTCAAGAATTGTTAGAAATATTTAAAAAAGAAAAAGGATTATGAAAAAATTAATTACATTATTAGCAATTGTACTATTTATAAGTTGTGACAAAATACCTGAAAAAAGGATTAATTATAAATATAAACCAGGAGACATTGTTTATTTGAAATTAGATGGAACAAAAGTAATGATAGAAAGAAGAGCTACTGGAATAGACACAGAACCTTATTATGAAGTTTATTATAAATCTAGCAATGGAAAATATGAATCTGATTACATTCAAGAATTTTGTTTAATTGATAAACCTTAATAATTATGACACTAAACTACAGAGAAGTTGCGTTTGTTTTGAACAGACCTTCTGCAGAGATTAAGAACAAGTTTCAGGAGTTATTGAAGTTAGAGAAGATAACTATGAAAGACGAAATCCACGTTGATAAATTATCGTTGGAGTTTGGACTTATTAAGTCAGTAGACCAAAGGTATGATGGATTGCCACTATTCCCTTTTTATTTAAGAGAATGTAAGAAGTCATTTCGTAATTATTTGAATGAAAAGTCAAATATCAAAGCAAAGAAGTTTACAGGAGGAAAGAGTATTTTTTATAAGACTTTAACCGATGAAGAAATTGAATTTTGTAATACTAATTTAGCCTACAAATACAAAGAAGTATTTGGTAAATCGATATGAAACAACTTAGAGACTATCAAATAGACATCGCTAATCAGGCTTTTAAAATACTTACCGATAAAAAGATAGTATATATATCAGCACAGGTTAGAACTGGTAAGAGTTTAATGGCTCTTGAGACAGCTAAGCTCTACGGAGCTAACAAAGTATTGTTCCTTACCAAGAAAAAAGCTATTAGTTCTATTATTGGAGATTATAACGATTTTAATTACTCTAAACATTTCTCTATAGAAGTAATGAATGACGAATCGATGCATAAGTTGTTAGGAGATTATGATTTAATTATACACGATGAACATCATAGGTTCGGAGCATTCCCTAAGCCTGGGGCGGGTACTAAATTATTTAAAAAGATGTTTGGCGCTAAGCCAATGATATTCCTTAGTGGTACAATGACACCTGAGTCATACAGTCAAATATATCATCAGTTTTGGGTGTCAGGCTACTCTCCATTCAAGCAGTACATCAACTTTTATAAGTGGGCGGCTGATTATGTGAATATTAAGCTAAAGAACTTAGGGTATGCCAAGGTTAATGACTACAGCGATGCTAAGTACGACTTAATATACCCAATCATTAAGCCATATATTATTACATTTACTCAGGAGCAGAGCGGGTTTACTACGCAGGTTATTGAACATATCATCCCAGTTGAGATGCAGCCTGTAACATATAACGTAATTAATAGACTTCGTCGGGACTTAGTCGTAACTTCATCGGATGGTCGCACTATCTTAGCCGACACCTCTGTTAAGTTACAGCAAAAGATACATCAACTTGGTAGTGGTACTATTAAGTTTGAAGACGGTAGCGCTAAGATTATTGATTACTCTAAAGCTAATGTAATAAAAGAAAAGTTCTCAGATTATAAAATAGGTATATTCTATAAATATAAAGAAGAGCTTACAATGCTTAAAGAAGTGTTTGGAGACAAATTAACCACTGAGTTGGAAGAATTTAACCAAACTGATAAATGGATAGCCTATCAATATTTAAGTGGCAGAGAGGGCATAAATTTAAGTAAGGCAGACTATTTAGTTATGTTCTCGATTGACTTCTCAGCGACTACTTACTTCCAGGCACGTGATAGGATGACTACTAAAGATAGGTTAAATAATGAGATATTTTGGCTATTAAGCACAAAGACACTTGATACAAAGATATATAAGGCTGTTATGAATAAGAAAAGTTACACTAATACATTATTTAAGAAGGATGTTAGAACAAGCACGACAAAAGAAAATAACGAACCGACTTCAAAAAGAAGGATGGCTAGTCGTTAAACTTATTACAACAAATACTCCAGGGATATGCGACTTAATGGCGCTAAAAGATGGTAAAACTATATTTATAGAGGTTAAACAACCTAAAGGAGTTTTGTCAGAAATCCAACATTACAGAATAGCTGAGTTAAGAAGTAAAGGCTTTGAGGTATTTATATGGACTGATTACCAAGTAGATTATGAATTTAAACACAAAGACAAAGATGAGATGTGGTTTTAGAGAATACAAAGGAAAAATGATTCCACAGAACGTAACTATCTACAAAAGTAAGAGTGATAGAGAGTTTTATGTGTCAGGATTTAACTATATAGAAAATAAATTTATAGTTAAATACATTGATAATGAGGAGTTTAAGGAAATTAATTATGAAATAATAAAAAAATATTTGCAGGAGTAAATATTTATTTATAAGTTTGTCGTGTTGATGAGATAAGCTCATCAACAGTTTAATTAATTAATATTTCATTATGAAAACAACAATTGAGATTAAATCAATCTTTGGTAAAGTACTATTTACATACACAAATGAAAATGCAACTATTAAAGACGCTGTAGAACAAGCGGCAAAGGACGGAGCTAATTTAAACGGAGCTAATTTAGACGGAGCTAATTTATACAGAGCTAATTTATACGGAGCTAATTTATACGGAGCTAATTTAAACGGAGCTAATTTAGACGGAGCTAATTTATACAGAGCTAATTTATACGGAGCTAGTTTAGACGGAGCTAGTTTAAACGGAGCTAATTTAAACGGAGCTAATTTAAACGTAGCTATTTTATACAGAGCTAATTTAAACGGAGCTAATTTAAACGGAGCTATTTTATACAGAGCTAATTTAAACGGAGCTAGTTTAGACGGAGCTAGTTTAGACGGAGCTAGTTTAGACGGAGCTAGTTTAAACGGAGCTAGTTTAGACGGAGCTATTAAGTTACCAATACACTGCAAATGGTCGCATGGAATTACAGAAAATAATCTAATTCATATTGGATGTGAAAAAAGAACTATTGAAGACTGGGATGAATTTTTCAGTAGCGATAAAGAACTAGAAACTAAACGAGGTACAAAAGAATTTAAACAAATACAAGCCGTATACGAATCATATAAGGCTTACTTAAACTTTTTAAACAAATGATAGACACTTACAACGAGTGGAGTTCACTCAATCCAATCAATCAAGAAGAATTAGAACCTTTATCAGAGTTCGAGCAACT
>JACCEA010013578.1_pt1 | contig 46215 bp, 37 predicted proteins | sample 7449851 | NCBI WGS metagenome assembly JACCEA01 (sample SAMN15323453, study PRJNA562643) | freshwater metagenome | isolation source: river surface water | place: USA:Blue River Watershed | collected 2017-08-18 | reverse complement strand
CAATCCAATTGAGCAAAAATGGGGCCATGTAAAAAATACAGTTAAGAAAATTAGAAACAAATTTGAGAATTTTAATGAATGTTTAGATATGGCTTTAATGGGAGTATAGATTTATGTTTTGGTATAATTCTAAAAACAATCGCCTAAAAAGTCTCCATCGAAGTGGCGGCAATTTTGGGGGCTAGGACAATCGCAGGAGATGAAGTCTTTACAGAATAATAAGATCTTTTTGATGCACCACCGGTTAGATATGCAAGGGATTAGGAAGAGTGGGTGTTATGTTGTGGTGGTAATATTTTAATTTAAGATTATAGCCCAAGAGTTTTGTCATTCTGAGCGAAGCGAAGAATCTAAAGCGATAAACTTCTAAGATACCTTGCTTGCGCTCCTAGATAACAGTTTTTTGTAAAATAGTATTAATGATAAATTTAATACCAACTCATAGATATCCAGTCGACCTAAATTTTATTAACTGGAATTTTTATATAATTGATACCATTTGCTTCCAATGCACCAAAACTTCCTGCCCTGATGTTAAACTGAATTGAAGGTAATAATAACTTTGGAACTGCCTTACCATGATCTCTTTTATTGCGCATTTCAACATATTGAATTTCGTCAATAGAGTCATTAACCAAAACATTCTCTTTTCTTTGTTTAGCGACAGTAATTGAATCAGTTGGTTGCTGATTATTCTCTGGATAATCGTGACCAACAAAAATTTTGGTATTTTCTGATAAATTTAAAATCTTTTTAATTGATTCATATAATGTTTTTGCACTTCCACCAGGAAAGTCAGTTCTTGCAGTTCCAATTTGTGGAGTAAAAATTGCATCACCGCTAAATATTGAATCACCAACTAAATAACTAACACAAGCTGGAGTATGTCCCGGAGTGTGTATAACTTTTACTTCTAAATTGCCAATCAAAAATCTCTCACCATCATCAAAAAGCTTATCAAATTGAGATCCATCAATTGGTGTATCGTGCGAAATATTAAAAAATGGCACCCAGAACTCTAAAACTTTAGTAATTAAAGACCCAATCGCAATTTTACCACCTAATTTTTCTTTAATGTAAGATGCAGCTGTGAGGTGATCAGCATGAATATGAGTTTCTAAAATCCATTCTAATTCTAAATTATTTTCTTTAATGTAATTTATTACTAAATCAGCTGAAGCATTATTTGTTTTACCGGAAAAAATATCATAATTCAGAACCGAATCAATAACTGCACATTTATTGGTTTTATCATCACTTATAACGTATGTAAGAGTTGAAGTATCTTTGTCGTAAAAATTATGAATTTTCATTTTATCCTCATTAATTTAACATATTCAAAAACAGAGCTTTTTATTCTTTTTTTATCAAAATTCTATCTTCTTTTATTGGAAAAGAATATCTAATAAACTCAGTAGGAAATCTTTTTATTTTTTGCAATAACTTTTCAATTTTCTTTTTAGAACCAATCATAAATCTTTTATTTAACTATCATAGCTCCTAAAATCATCTTAGTCTGCAAAAACTTGATAAAAGAGTTTTGGAATAGTCAACACTAGCAATTTGATTGCCTGTTATTCTTTGCGATTTTAAAGAATTTATAGCTTATTCAAAATCTGAATTTGATAAGTTCTGATTTCTAACTTCCTCTACAATATTTCTTCTTTTTAACCGAAAAGAGGCATTAAATTTTCTGAAATCATTATCAGCTTCAATATCATGAATTGATTCATCTATAATTGTTGCTAGTTCTATAAGAAAATTTTTTGCAATATCAATTTTGTTCCGAGCATAAAAAGTGATTTTATTGTTAGTAAAAATAACGACTTCAGAAAAAGTCCTTATTTTTATTGGTAAGAGCAACATTTTTTTGGATTCTATTTATTAATTAAAAAATAAGGCTGGTAAAACAAGAAAATATATGATAGAAATTGAAAGCTGCTTAATTGATGTTGATGAAGCTTAATTATTTTCTGTTCTTTGATGGTTTTTTTAAACTTATTAATACTGATTCTGGTTATTTTTCTCCGTTCATTCGTTAAACAACATTTTTTGCTTAAAAATATTTAGGCATTAATCAACTAACAAACTAAAAAACAATGGCAATAACAGGTACAGTAAAATGGTTTAATACAACCAAAGGTTATGGTTTTATTCAACCAGATAATGGTGGTAAAGATATTTTTGTTCACATCAGCAAACTTGAAGAAAAAGGAATTCGTAATTTGCAAGAAGGTCAAAAAGTTTCTTACGAAGAAGAAAGCAACAGAGGTAAAGTTTCTGCTGGAAATTTAGAGCTTATTTCTTAGTTTCTTTTAAAGTTAATTTAATCTCTAAGATTGTTTTAAAATCTTAGAGATTAAATTTATCTTACTTCTTTAGTAAGAGTTTCTACCTCTTCCAAAAGATTTTTTATTAGACTTGTTGTTAAATTTAAAGGAAGATGATTTTTGATTAGATGTTCTGTTGCCAGGTGTTCTTGATTTACTTCTGTTACCATCTTTTGAATCTTCACTATTTGAGTTTCTGAAACTTCCGCTTCTGTTATTCATTCCACTTTTCTTAAAGCCGCGATTTTTATTATCAACTTCTGAAATGGCTGAGTCTTTGCCAAATTTAGAAAAGCCAAATTTACGCAATATTTTCTTAGCTAGCGGTTCGCTTTCCTCGCTTCTATTTTCTTTTTCAAATCTATCTCTTTGAGATCTTATTTGTTTAGAAGAATCTGATTTTTGAAAACGAGAATCAGAATTTCTTGATGTTGAAAATCTGCTTGGTTTACGATCTGAGTCACCAAAAGGTCTTCTTTTTTCGTTTTTATCAGAATTTCCATTAACTACTTCTTTTTTTTCAAAGTTATTATTTTTATTACGTGATAGAAGCTTACCATCTGAATGCTCTGGGTTTGCTGCTTTTCCATGAAAAGGATGAGAATTATCAACTGGTATTTTCATGCGTATTGCTTTTTCAACAGCTCGTAATTGTAAATTTTCGCCATAATCGCAAAAAGATATAGCAATTCCTTCGCGACCAGCTCTTGCAGTTCTTCCAATACGATGAACATAGCTTTCTGGATCATTTGGAATATCGTAATTTATAACATGGCTGATGCTAGAAACATCAATTCCACGGGCTGCAATGTCTGTTGCAATTAGAACATTAATTTTTCCTTCACGTAAACTTTTTAAAGCTTTTTCTCGGGCACTTTGAGACTTATTGCCATGTATTGCAGCAACTTTTACTCCGTATTTTTCTAAATGAAGAACTACTTTATTTGCGCCATGTTTTGTTTTGGAAAAAACAAGAGCCGCAACAACATCTGGTTTGCTTAAAACATCAAGTAACAAAGCTGGTTTATTTGATTTATCAACTAAGTAAACTTTTTGATTAATGCGCTCAACAGTTGTTGATTGTGGAGTTATCTCAACTTTTACTGGATTTTTAAGGATTGAATTTGCAAGACTAGAAATTGTTTCAGGCATTGTTGCTGAGAAAAGCAGGCTTTGTCTTTCTTCTGGAAGTTTTGAAATAATCTTTTTTACATCATGAATAAATCCCATATCAAGCATGCGATCAGCTTCATCAAGTACAAAAATTTCAACTTGTGAAAAGCGAATATGACCCTGATTTGCTAAATCAAGTAATCTCCCGGGTGTTGCAATTACTATATCTTGACCGTTTTTTAGTGCTTTTATTTGATGAAATTCGTTAACTCCACCAAATATTACGCAGTGATTTAAACCAAGTCCTTTGCCGTAAAGTGCTATATTTTCACCAATCTGAATTGCAAGTTCACGTGTTGGCGTAAGAATTAAGCTACGAATTTGATTTGGTTTTACAGTTTTTTTATTTTGTGAAAGTAAATCAAGAATAGGCAATGAGAAAGCTGCAGTTTTTCCAGTTCCTGTTTGTGCAATTCCAAGAAAATCTTTTTTATTAAGTAAGTTAGGAATTGCTTCTGATTGAATTGGTGTTGGATTTGAATATCCCTTTTTTTCAAGGGTGGTAAGTATAGTTGGATTTAAGTTTAGTTTTTTAAAATTAGACATCTTTTAAATTTTAGATTAATTGAAATTATACCAACTTTTATTTTGGAATCGAAAGATTAAAAATAATTAGATACCAAATTAGAAAACTGTTAATTTTTTTATATGATTATACTGTTCTTATTTTTGAGAACTGAAATCAAAAGAATTATTTTTGGTATTTACCATTTTCAAATGATAATTAGTATTATTCGCCATTTCTATGATAAAAACCTATTTAAAAAGGTTTTGAGAGTATGAATTTTTTAACGAATCAGATTTGATATAGATTCTTACTTCTGGCATATTCCCTACAAAAACAAACTATCTCAGCAAATTTCCTAATCTTAAATTAAGTTTTCATAAAGCAGCTAGAACTTACAGGTAAATCAATTGTGATTTGTGCACGCAATTAATAAATAGCGAATTAGATGAAAGTTTAACAACTTATTAATCAATAGTAAATCAAAACTTAATCAAGTGTTATAATAAGCATAAAAAGAGTAATAATGAATCTGATTTAGTAATTGACACAAATGAAAATAATATTGAAGAATCAGTCAATATTTTGTTAAAATATGTAGAAGATAATTTTCTTAGGTAAAAAGTGAAAATTTAAAGTTTAAGGTCTTTTTATTGAAAAGTTTATTTTTATTTATTAACGTGAAAAAGATTTTTCAAAAATTGTAGTTTTACTACATAAATAGATTCACTTCATGAAAAAAATTGCTTTTATTGCGGCATTGCCGCTTTTTTTCGGATCTGAGTCTTTTGCTGCAGATTCCACTTTAGAAAACTCTAAATCAGAAAAAAGACGTAATTATTACGTTAAAGCCAAGTCTTTTGGATCGGCTCCAGAAAGTGATCCACCGCAATATGTTGCTCAATTAAATGAAACAGATGAAAATTCTTTAAAAGAAATAGATTGGATTGATTTGGGATTGCGTCAAAGAACAAGATTTGAATATCGAGATAATGATTTTAGAAGATCAGTTGACAACGTAGATAATCCAGTACTTTCAAGAACCCAGATTTATTTTGGAATAAAAAATATTATTGATCCGCTGCGTTTTGCTTTTGAAATTCAAGATTCAAGAAGATTTAATGGTAAATTTCCAAAAGATAATGGTGATATCAATAAATTAGATATTTTTCAAGCTTACACAGAACTATATTTTAAAAAACCTCTTGCTTTTGATCGTCCAATTTCTTTAAGAGCAGGGCGTATGTCTTTTGAAGTTTTAGATAGAAAGTTATTTGCACGTGATGAATGGGGCAATACAGGAAATAATTTTCAAGGTTACAGGGCAATTATTGGAGAACAAATAAGTAATTGGCAGTTTGATAATTTTGCTTTACAGCCAATGACAGAATTGATGAGTCAAAATGATAATGTAAATAAAGATCAATGGATATATGCAAGTATATTGAGTTGGCGTAAATTTTCAGATTTTGTAACACTCCAGCCTTTTTATTTTAAGTTAGATCAAAAAAAATCAGCAACTTCTTTTGAGAGAAAAATTCACTCTCCAGGGCTTCGTTTTTACGGAGATATATTAAATACCAATTTTGATTACGACATTATTGGTGTTTATCAATTTGGTTCAACTAATAGTGAAAATCATCTTGCATCTGCTTATGCAACTGAGATTGGCTATACATATGACTATGATTGGAAAATTCGTCAAAGTATAGTTTATTCCTATGCCAGCGGTGATAAAAATCCGTACGATAACAAAAATCAACGTTTTGAAAGATTTTATGGTTTTGCAAGAGCGTGGTCAAGTGCTAACACCGTTGACTGGGAAAATTTAGAAACTATTAAAAATAGAATTGAGCTTAATCCAACAAAGAAAATAAAAATTGATAGTAGTTACAGTTTTTATTGGCTTGCAAGTTCAACTGACAAATGGAATAGAACAGGTTTACAAGATAAAACTGGTAAAAGTGGAAATTTTATGGGACAAGATTTTGATTTTCGATTGGGATATCAATTTTCTAAAAAACTTAATGCAACAATTGGTTACGATCATTTTATTCCCGGAAGTTTTGCTAGAAAAGTTGGAAGAGATGGATCTTCAGATTTTATATATCTTGAATTGACTTTTAGTGCTTTTTAAAAGTTTTTATTTTTTTAGTAAAATTTTAGTAATATGATACCATCTTAGCAAGTATTTTAATCCTGAGTAAAGCTAATGATCTCAAGTTAAGATCTGAGAAAAAACTCCTAAGATTTTTCTATTTAATCAGGATTAAACTTGTTTTTATAGCATAATTGCCATTTTCTTATGCAACAATCTTCAATAAATTCTCAGAAAACATTAACTGCAATTTTAGTTACTATCAGTTTTTGTCATTTGTTAAATGACATGATGCAATCTTTAATTTTTGCCGTTTACCCAATTCTTAAGACCTCTCTTAATTTAACTTTTTCGCAAATTGGTATAATTGGCTTTGTTTATCAAATAACTGCTTCATTACTACAACCTATTGTTGGTATTTATACTGATAAAAACCATAAACCATATTCATTAGTTTTTGGAATGTTTTGTACATTACTTGGTTTGCTTTTACTTGCTTTTGCCAAAGAGTTTTATTTGTTATTAATTGCAGTTAGCATTATTGGAACTGGATCTTCAGTTTTTCATCCTGAGGCTTCAAGAGTGGCAAGAATGGCTGGAAAAGGAAAACATGGTTTTTCGCAATCATTTTTTCAAGTAGGAGGAAATTTAGGAACTGCAATTGGACCGTTGCTTGCAGCTTTCATTATTTTAATAAAGGGTCAACAAAGTATTGCATGGTTTTGTTTTGCAGCTTTTTTGGGAATGATTATACTTACTTATGTTGGAAAATGGTTTGATCAAGTAAAAATTTTCAACCAAAACTTCAAAAAACATATTGTCTCAGAAAATATATTGCCAAAAAAGACAATTGTTTTTTGTTTTTTTATTTTGGTAATTCTGATTTTTTCTAAGTTCTTTTACCTAGAAAGTATTAAAACTTATTACACTTTTTATTTGATTCATAATTTTGGTATTTCAATTAAATTAGCTCAAATTCATCTTTTCATATTTTTGCTGGCGACAGTAGTTGGAGTTTTAATTGGTGGAATTATAGGAGATAAATATGGTAGAAAATTGGTAATTTGGTTTTCAATTTTGGGTGCATTACCCCTTACTCTAGCAATTCCTTATTGTAATTTATTTTGGACAGTAGTTTTAATATTTTGTGTTGGTTTAATTATTTCTTCAGCATTCTCAGCCATTTTAGTTTATGCTCAAGAAATTTTGTCTGGAAGAGTTGGAATGGTTTCAGGATTATTTTTTGGAATTGGTTTTGGCATGGCTGGAATTGCATCAGCATTGCTTGGTAAAATTGCTGATACAACTAGTATTGAGTTTGTTTATAAAATTTGCTCTTTCTTACCATCTATTGGTTTATGTACATATTTCTTACCTGATATTGAAAAGAAAAAATAGTTTTTGTGCAAAATCTATAGTAAAGATTTGACAATTTTAGCTATATTTTCTTTTAAAAAATCTTGAGACTCTTCTTGTAAAATGCTGTGTATCTTACCATCTTTATTTATAATATAGATAGTTGGAAGTGAATTTGGTTCTTCAAGATTGGTTTTTTCTGCTTCGGCAAAAATCGCATTTTGATAGGAAAGCTTTGCAGAAAGCGCGGCAACTTTTTCTTTATGTCTTTTTCTTTCTGTATTTAGTCCAATAATTTCAAAGTTTTTACCTTTTAATTCTTTGTTCAGTTCATCTAAAAAGCTCATTTCTTTTAGACAAACTCCGCACCATTTTGCCCAAAAGTTGATTAAAATTACTTTGCCTTTTTTTTCTGATAAATTAAAAGTTTGGCCATTAATTGTGGTGATAATTAATGATGGTTGTTCACTTTCAGCATGGGCAGTAAAAGTTTTAAAAATGCTGATTAGAAGTAATAAAGTGATTAAAATTTTTTTCATTTTTTAGAAAGTATATCCCAAAATAACTTTGTATAAGTTTTGTGGTGCAAGTTGATTGCCATTTACATTGCGATACATAGGAAATTCAACATCTGCATAAAGTTTGAACTGATCAATTGTTACTTCAACTCCTGGTGCAAAAAATGCCATGCTGTAGCCAGTGCTTGTGTTATGATCAGCATTTGCCCAACCACTGTCTTGTCCTTTTTTTGTTCCAAGAACTTGAATCATTGGGGCAACTCTTTTAGCAATTCCAACTTTTCCTAAGTCATAATAAGATCCAACTGCACCAGAAATTTCATAACCGGGTGTGTAGCCTTGATGTCTTATGAAAGCACGTTCCCATGAAGCTTGAGTGAAATATCCAAGTTTGCTGTCTTTGCCAAATGTTCCCATATGATAAAAACCCAGTATTGAGTCAGTGCTTCCAGTTCCAATTTGTTGATTGCGCTCAATTGTTTTAGCATTTGTTTGACCAGTTGGTAATTTTAAACCGAAAGTAATTCCAGTGGACATATCATCAAAAAATCCAGAATAAATACCATTTACACGAATATCTCCAATATCGCTATGTCTTGTATTAATAGTTCCATCATGAGTTTCATTTTGAACATAACGTGTAACATAAGGAACTCTGATTGAAGCACCCAAATCACGATTAAACATATATTGTGCACCAGCTGTTATAGTTTCAGTAGTTATTTTTTTATCATGATTATCTGCACTTGATTGTTTTTCTTTACTCCAGTTACGACTTTGATTCATATTGTCATATTGTAAGAAAGCAATTCCGCCTTCGCAATTTGGAATTAAAGAGCTAGTTGCTACGTTTAAAACTCCACAACCACATGCACAAGCTAGCGCTTCAGCAGAAGATAATGAAAGGAATGTAATTGCTGTAAGGAGTGTTTTTCTGAATTTCATTATAATAAATAAATTTAAGGTGAATAAAAAGTTGTAAAAAACACAAATTTATTCAAATCAACATTTCAAAAACAATTAAACTTTACTAAGTGAGACAATTTGTCCTATTCAATCTAAATGCTTACTGGTAAGTTAGTTTGATAATAATTGATGTACTTTGAGAAAGTATTATACTACTCCCATTCTTGAGATTCTTAAAAACGATACAAACTAAAATAGCTCTAGCTATGTAAATAGAAGCCTAAAACATCATTTATTAAAGAAATAATCAGGGAAATTTAAAAAGTTTTTCTAAAATTATTTGAATTGAAATTCAACAGTTCCTTAATATAGAAAATAGAAATATTTTCTTACTATTTTTAATTTTTTCATTTCTGAAAATGATAATTGATATTAAATGGAGCCAAGTTTTTACAATATAAAGACCGTATTTTGAGTATAAAAATTTTACTTAAAATTTATAAAAATTTTACTTGCCAAATTTATATTTATAAAAAGAATGACTGCCGTCGGGAGTGTATCAGAATAAAAAACTTCTTTGAAGGAATATGAATACACACGCCGGGTTTGCGTGGTGGTGGCTCCCGACATCCTAAAGTAAAAAAGCTCCTTCAATTTTTTTGAAGGAGCTTTTTTTATGAAAATTTAAATTATGAAATTATGTCAGAATTTATAGAGATAATTTTTATTGGTTTAATTTTAAGTATCGATTCTTTCTCTGCAGCAATTGCAATGGGAACAAGACCTTTCTTAAAAAAAGATGCTATAAAGTTTGCTTTTACTTCAGGAATATCGGAAGCTTTGGTTGCTTTATTTGGTGTCTGTGCTGGTTCTTACTTAATAAAAAAATTTCAAGCCTTTGATCATTGGATTGCTTTTTCACTTTTAATTGCTGTTTCTTTAAATATGGCTTATGAAGGTTTTAGCGATCTTTTTTCCGAAGAAAGCAAAGAAGAAAAAAGTGATTTTCATGGATTCTTCAAAATACTAATAGTTTCCCTTGCAACAAGTTTAGACGCTTTTGGGGTTGGAATTGGTCTTGGAATTGCGAAAGATTCGGTATCTCTATATATATTTTCAATTGGAATATGGGCTTTTCTTGCAACAATTGGTGGTCTTTATTTAGCAAAAATAATATCAAAGAAATCAGGTGCTTTTGCTAGTATTTTTGGTTCAATAGTTTTGGCTGTAATTGGTGTAAAAATGTTATCAATTTAGCTATTTGCAAATTTCTTTCATTCTGGCATAAGCTCTTGTAATTCCTTGAAGAGAATATTCATCAACTGCATATGTTCCAATTGATGAGTTACTTCTTACTCTTACAACTGCACCATTTAGCATTGAACTTACAATGTTGAAATCTTCATATTTACGTTCACTCCAAGCAACATCGCTTCCTGCCAAAAATTGAAAAGTTTTGTCATCAATTGCCATAAAAACTTTACTATTTAACTTATATTCAAAACCCCCATAAATACTAACTTCTTCATTTCTTTGTCTTTGATATCGAGTAATCATTAGATAAGGTTTTTTACGGGATAGATGATCAGAATCTGATTTAAAAGGACGAGCAAAAATATAGCATTGTTTTGGGCTTAACTCATCTTCTTGATATTCAAAAACTTTCCAACCATAGAAAGAACTATCAGCAATTTGTGCCATAGATTCTGTTAAAAAAACAAGATTTATAGCTATAGAAAAGATTATTTTATATTTTCTTAAGTTGTTTCTCACATTAAATTTAAAAAATTCTGGAAACTGAATAATTCAAAATTTCTATCAAATCTTCTTTAGCTTTACAATCTTGGAAAAGATTTAGTGCATTAATAGCTTTTTTTTGATAACTTAGAGTTATATTTTTTGATTCTTCTAAGCCTTTATAGTTTTTAATTAAGTGCAAAATTTTATCAAAATCTTTTTGATCTTTTTTTGGAGTCATTAAATATTTTGAGAAAACTTCTTTGATAAAAGTTTTATCTTCGCTATTAGCGTTTTGGTATGTTAAAATTATTGGTAATGTAACTTTTCCTTCATAAAAATCATTTCCTAAGTCTTTTCCTAAAACTTGTTCTTTTGAAGAATAATCTAACATGTCATCTACGACTTGAAATATTATCCCTAAATTTTTACCAAATTCTCTCAATGCTTTTATTTCCGAATCATTTCTATTGTTAAGTAAAGCACCTACTTCTGTTGCTGCTGAAAAAAGAACCGCAGTTTTTCCAAAAATTATTTCAAAATATTTTTCTTGAGAAATTTCTATATCAGATGAATTTTCAAGTTGCATAACTTCTCCATCAGCCATGGTGCTTGAAGTTTTAGCTAAGAGATCCAATATTTTCAGATTATTGCTTAAAACCATTAATTGAAAAGCTACTGAAAATAAATAGTCGCCAACTAATATACTTGCTTTGTTATCCCAAATTGCATTAGAAGTTTTTTTGCCACGACGAATTGTACTGTTATCTACAACATCATCATGTAATAAAGTTGCAGTATGAATCATTTCAATTGCGGCACCAAGATTAGAATATTCAGAATTATCCTTGCTGCCACAAAGCTTTGATGCTAGAATTAGAGTAAGGGGTCTGATCCTTTTACCACCAGAAGAAACCAAGTGATTTGCAATTTCTTGTATTAGTGGCGATTTTCCGTGAGAAAAATTTAGAATAGTTTCATCAATTTTTTTTAGATCCGTTCCAAGAGAAATAAATATATCATGAATTTTTTCCATAGCTATTTAAAAAGTTTTTCAGGATTAAGTTTTATTTATTTTTTCCTGATTGGTGTAATAAAGCATTAAAGTTTGATTGCGGCATTCTTCAATTTTCACCATTATTACATTTAGTGCAGTTCTTACTTCTTCTGTAATTTTTTCGGATTCACCGTTTTTAATAAACTCAATATATTGTGTAGTCAATTGATCAGCGCACTCTTCAAGCTTATTAACTAAATTTTCAATTATATTGAATTGCTGTTCAGACAATTTATGAGTACTGTCTTGTACGGCAGAAATCATACGGTCAGCATAACCGTAATACTCAACTATTTCGTTATAAAGCTGTTCTTGCTTAGAAGTTGCCATTTAATTTTGAGCGATTGTTGATTTTTATGAAAAGTGCTGATTCAAGGAATTACCCAAAAGTTATTTTTAGAGATACTAAAAGTCAATAATTGAAAACTGCTTTATTAGTTTAAATAATTAGTTTGTCACATAATTAAACTTCTAACTAAGACTTTTTATGATTTTTATTGGGCAGAGTAAAGTATTTTTGAAATTTGAAAGATTAGTTAAATAATTAACTAATAATCATAATTAATTCTTGATAATTTTTATTATTGTAGCAAACTGTTTATCGGAAATAGTGTGGGCAGTTTGCTTGCTAAAAGGGTCAGATTTGAAAGAAAGCAGTCCATGGTTTGTCAAGCTGGGTCATGCTATTTCCGCTATCATCTTAATATCTTCAGTATTATGAATTCCTATCTTGTCCTAGCACGTAAATATCGTCCCCAAAATTTCGAAGAGTTAATTGGACAGGAAGTATTAGTTACCACTCTAGAAAATTCCATCAAAAGTAATAAAATTCATCACGCATACATTCTTACAGGAATTCGCGGTGTTGGAAAAACTACAACAGCTAGAATCATTGCTAAGACTCTAAATTGCTTAGATGAAAGTGCATCAACAAATGCGGTTGCTTGTGGAATTTGTGATAACTGCAAAGCAATAAGTGCATCTAAACATCAAGATGTAATTGAAATTGATGCTGCAAGTAGAACAGGTGTTGATGATATAAGAGAAATTATTGATTCTGTAGCTTACGCTCCAGTAATGGCAAAATATAAAATATATATAATTGACGAAGTTCATATGTTAAGTAATAGTGCTTTTAATGCATTGTTAAAAACTCTGGAAGAACCTCCTGCTCATGTAAAGTTTGTATTTGCTACAACAGAAATAAGAAAAGTTCCAATTACAATTCTTTCTCGTTGTCAAAGATTTGATTTAAGAAGACTCGATGAAAGTGAGATTTCTAATCACTTGAAAAATATTTTAACAAAAGAAGGATTTGAAGTTGATTCTCAAGCACTAGAATTAATATCAAAAATGTCTGAAGGATCTGTCAGAGACTCTCTTTCTTTGCTTGATCAAGCGCTTTCAAATAATAATTATCAAAAATTTTTATCAGCTGGTTTAGTTGAAAAAATGCTTGGTTTAAATGATAAAATAAAAGTAATTGAACTTTTAGAAGAAATACTTCTTGGAAATTTTTCCTCATCAATTGAAAAATTCAGTCAATTTTATTCTTATTCTTCTGACATTTCTCAGTTAATTGCAGATTTGATGGAAATAATTCATAAAATTACATCTTTCAAACTTATTACAAACTATAAGTTGGAAGGTTATTCAAAATTTCAGCAAGATAAGATTGCTGAAATTGCACAAAAAATATCTTTTCCTTCTATTTCAAGAATATGGCAAATGCTTTCAAAAGGAATCTCTGAGGTTAGTTTTTCAATATCGCCAAAAATTTCTTTTGAAATGTTATTGGCAAGAATTTGCTATTTGGTTGCCTTGCCTGATTTAAAAGATTTGGTTAAAACTTTAAACTCGCAATCATATTCAGTAAACTCTTCGAAAATTTCTAATTTCGATTCAAAAAATGATAAGTTGCCAAAAAAGGAAACTTTAACTAAAAATTTGGTTGATGAAAAAACAGATGAAATTAATGATGAAGTTGTGAATGAAATTCTTAGGAATTTTGAAGGATCTAAAATAATTAACTAATTATCTATTTAACTATGTCAGAACAAGAAAAAATCAAAATCCTTTGTGTCGAAGACGAGCAAGAAATTCGTGAAAATATTGCTGAAATATTACGTGATGAAGGTTTTGAGGTTTTTGAAGCTGAGAATGGTAAAGCTGGTTTTGAAGCTTTTGTTCAGAACAAACCAGATTTGATTGTGTCAGATATTATGATGCCAGAAGTTGATGGTTATGGTTTGTTAAAGATGATTAGAGAAAATAAAAATATTAGAAATAATACTATACCATTCATTTTTTTAACTGCTTTGGGTCAAAAAGATGATGTTGTGAAAGGTGTTAACTTATCAGCTAACGATTATTTGGTGAAGCCGATTGATTTTGACTTGATGATTGCAAAAATTAAGGAAAAAACAGCTAATGCTTTAAAGTTGCAAGAAGTTCACAAAAGAAATATTAATAACATTAAAAATCAGGCATCTCAAGTTCTACCAAATGAACTTTTCTCTTACTTAGATATTATAACTCAAGTTTCAAAAATTCTTAAAGAAGAACCTTACGGTCATTTGCCACATCGTCGTTACTTGGAAGATTTCGATAAAATATATTTAAATGCTTTGAAGTTGAAGAGTACAATTACTAATTCTTTAGATGCAACGGTAATTGAAAATAGACTAAATGTTGATGAAGAAATTTTGGAAATAACTGGATTTTTAGATGAGTTTATCTCAAGTCTAAGTGAAAAGTTCAGAAGTAAAATTAAATTTGATCATCCATTTGAATCGCATCTTTTGCCAAAAATAAAGGTTGATAAAACTGTTTTGCTTGACGCTCTGAAAAGAATTTTTGCTAGCGTATTTAAAGTTGATGCAGAAGCAAATGTTGAAGTTGCAATTATGATGGATCACTTTGATCAAATGGCAATTATTTTTAATTTAAATTCAAGCATTGTTGGCGTTAGTATGATCAATAATGTTAATGAAACTCAGATTAAAAAAGTATTAGATAAACAAAATTGTAATTTCGAAGTTTCGGAAAATAAGGAAAAAAGCGCTGTTTTATTTATTCCATCTTACCGATTGATTGAAAGACAGTAAATTTTAGAAATGCTTAAGTATAGTTTTGAATTTTCTCTAGTTTTCTGCTTTATGCGTTTTATTCGTATTTTTGGTAAAAATTTCTCAAAATACATATATTTTTAAAATTTATGATTCAGAAAAATTCCCAAAAAAATACGAAGAAAAAAAAATCTCAACATCCTCATCTAGAACAATTTGAAGGGGAGTTAAAAAAAGGAATAGGTTTATTTTATAAGGTAAGCTTCTCTATTTTTTTAACTTTCTTCATAGTTCTTTTTTATTTCATAGTTCTAGTTTCAACAAAGCCAAAATCTTTTTCATATGTTACTCAAGAAATAAGATATTTTCTTGCTGTCAACTTGGGTGATGCAACAATAAAAGAAAGTCATATTAGTTTTACGAAATATGGAACTTTAAAGTTGTCAGTTGATGATTTTAGAGTTTTTTATTTACCTTCTAATAATAGTGAGAAACAAGATTTGATGATTCCAAAAATAGAAAGCGAATTTTCACTTCTTGATTTGATTTTTTTTCAATTTAAGCCAAGTAAAGTAAAAATATTAAATCCCGAAATTGTTATAAATCAAACAAATGAAGTTGCAGAAGATGTCATTGGGGAAAATCAGCAAGAAGATCAATCAAATTTACTTAAAACTTTATTTCTAGCAATTAGAGTTGAAAAAATCCCAGTTAAAAACTTTGAAATTGAAAATGCTACTTTAGTAGTTAATGGAAAACACGTTAAAACTAAAGTGCTTTTAAAAAGTTCGCAGATTCGTACATCTTATAATGGAAATGCACTAAATATTTCGTCAAATAATGTTGTAAATTTTTATAATAATACGCCAGATGTTGGTTTAAAAGCAAATTGTAATCTAGAAAAAAACGATTCTTTAAGATGTAACTTAGTAATAAATAACTTTTTTTTATCATCAATTTTTGATCTTTATCCAGCTTTTCATAATTTACAAAAAGTTAATGCATCTTTAAACGCAAATGCTTCTATACTGTTAGAAAAAGGAGATTTTAAGACTTTAAGTTTTAGAGCAGAAGCAGCCAAAGGAGATTTTGATTTTCCAGAGTTCTTTCACAAAAAAATGACTTTTGATAATCTTATTGTAGTTGGTGAGTTTCACAAAGATCTTGGAGTTTTTAATTTGTCAGAAATCAAAACTAATTTTCATGTAAATAATCCAAAATATCAAAATAAAGCTCAATTTAGCATGATTTTTGCTATATCTGACATTTTTGATGCACAAAATAGACAATTCAATTTAAATATTGGTTTAAAAAATGTTCCAAATAATGAAGTAGAGAATTTTTGGCCTAAAAATTTGTCAGAAGCTGGAGCAAGAGATTGGGTTACAAATCACATAAAAGAAGGAAATATAGATAATGCTTATGCTGACTTTACTTTAAAAAGTAGTGGCGAAAAAACAGAATTAACAAAAATTGATGCTGGTTTAAGTTTTTCTGGTTCAAATCTGAACTATAGCGATTCTTTCCCTAAAATTACTGATATTTCTGGTTCAGCCAAATTTAGTAAAAAAGACATGAAAATTGAGATTCTATCAGGAAATGTCTTGGGTAGTAAAATTTCACAAGCTCAAGTCTCAATTGATGATTTTAGTGCCAATAAAATTATGTTAAACATCTCTGGAAAATCAAAAGGCAGTGCTTCTGATTCTTTAAAACATGCCGATAATAGTCAGAAATTTGCCAATCAAGTTGAGCAATATTTAAACGGTAATTCTTTTAATAACTTTGATATCAGAATTCCATTAATTGATAATCTAACCTTAAAAGATACTTATATAGCTGTTAATTCAACAATTAACGATTTAAAAAATGATTATATAAAAGGTGGATTGATTGTTACTACTAAAAAAGATTATGGTAAAAATGATTTTATTACAAAGCTTGTTTTAGACGCTGCAGAATATTCTTATAAAACTCTAGATATTAGTAAAAAAAGAGGTGTTGAAAGCAATTTGGATTTGGTCATATCTTTTGCTGATCCTAAAAAAATTGCTTTCAATAATGTAAACTTTTGGAAAAAAGATGTTTTAGAAAATGGAGGAAAAGGTTATAGATTTTCAAAAATATCGGGAAATGCAGTCTTTGATTTAAAAGGTTTTTCCCCTAGATTAGTTAATTTGAAAAACGAGAATTTTGGTTGGAATAATTACTCATTTTCTTATTTGAATAATTATCAAGAAAAGAAAATATCTTTAAAAGGAAAAGTTTTTAATTTAGAGCCACTAATTACTAATAAGTTTTTCTCATCACCTTCAGATAAAAGTGATAAGTTAGATATTGATATTGTTCTTGGAACTTTATTACTTTCTGATAATAAATTAGTTAAAAGTTTTTATTTGTCTCTTGATTGCTACAAAGGATTTTGTAGCAAAGGAGTTGTCAGAGGAAATTATGATCAGAAAGAATATCTAAATTTGCAGATTGATAAAAAACCAAATAAAAATTCTTCTGATATTAATGGAAGAATTACAGATATTGGATATTTGGCAGAAGCTCTATCTATTTCTGATAAAGTTTTGGGTGGAGATGCAAAAGTAAATCTAACTAATAAATTTGTTAATGGAAACTCATTTTTTGGAGGTGAAATTACAATTGAAAATGATATAACTATATTTGAAACTGCAACTGTCAAAAAATTAGCAAAAGACAATTTATTTTCTAAAATAAAAGATAAAATTTTTTCTAGTGAGAAAATAACTTTCAACTCAGTTAAGGTGAACTTTGAGTTAAGTAAAAATGGCTTAAATATAAATTCTTTACTAGCTAACAATTATAAAATTGGTATCACGGCCAAAGGTTTGATTAATTTTAAAGATGATAGTTACAATATAAAAGGCATGATTATTCCTGGTTTTATAATTAATAATTTATTTGGAATTGGAAATATTCCAATTCTTGGAAATGTTGTAAGTGGAATTCTTACGGGAGGTGAGGGTGGTGGATTATTTGGAATTCGTTATCAATACTCAAAAAATAAAAATGATAAAGAAGCTAAGTTTGATACAAATAAAGTTTCAGCTTTTGTGCCAACTACAATTCGTAATTTGTTTGATGCAATATAAAGCATAATTTTTTCTTTTTTAATGACAAAAATAAATATAATAGGTGCTGGTCTTGCTGGTTCTGAGGCGGCATGGCAATTGGCCAAAAGAGGTTTTGAAGTTGAAATTTTTGAAATGCGCAATAAAGACAGAAAAACTTTTGCCCATAGAACTCAAGATTTTGCTGAATTAGTTTGTTCAAATTCTCTTAGAAGTGATGATGTAGTAACTGCAATTGGCTTGTTGCATCATGAAATGCGAGCTCTAGATTCTTTAATTATGCACTCAGCTGATAATAACAAGGTTCCTGCTGGATCTGCTTTAGCTGTTGATAGAGAGGGTTTTTCCAAATTTATTGAAAATGAATTATTAAAAACTGGTAAAGTTAAAATTTCGCGCAAAGAAATTGAAGAATTACCAACTGATTCAAATGAACAATGGATTATTGCAACAGGACCTTTGACTTCTGATGCTTTGGGAAAGTCAATTTTAAAACATAGTGGTGAAGAACACTTAGCTTTCTTTGATGCAATAGCCCCAATTGTTTTTAAAGATTCAATTGATTTTGAACAAGCTTGGTTTCAGTCACGTTATGATAAAGGAAGTGGTACAGATTACGTAAATTGTCCTCTAAATAAAGAGCAATATTATGAGTTTGTTAATGATCTTTTAGGTTCTGAAAAAACAGAATTTAAAGAATGGGAAAAAGACACTCCTTATTTTGATGGTTGTTTGCCAATTGAGATTATGGCACAAAGAGGACAAGACACTTTACGTTTTGGTCCAATGAAGCCAGTTGGATTAACAAATCCAAAAACTGCTCATTTGGGGCGTGAAGGTAAACCATACGCCGTTGTGCAGTTAAGACAAGATAATAAAATTGGTACTCTTTATAATATTGTTGGTTTTCAAACCAAAATGAAATATGGTGACCAAAAAAGAGTTTTTAAGAAAATTCCTGGTTTACAAAATGCTGAATTTGCAAGATTTGGTGGTATTCATAGAAACACTTTTCTAAATTCTCCAAAAATTTTAGATGAGTTATTGCGACTTAAAACTGCTCCAAATATTCGTTTTGCTGGTCAAATCACAGGTGTTGAAGGTTATGTTGAATCAGCTGCAATGGGATTATTATCTGGAATTTTTATAGCAAATGATTTTATAGGAAAAACATCCAAGCCAAATGCTAAAACTGCAATTGGTTCTCTTCTGAATCATATAACTTGTGGGCATGAAGGAATTGATTTTCAGCCAATGAATGTGAATTTTGGTTTATTTGATAATTTAGAAGAAAAAGTAAAGAAAACTGATAGAAAGCTGGCTTACTCTCAAAGAGCAGTTTTGGAATTAGAAAATTTTATAAAAGAAATTTAAATTTGATAATTTTAGCATGAAAAATTTTACTGCATTACTTTTTGTAACATTATTTATATCTTGTGGTGCAGATTGGTCTTATGAAGGTGAAAATGCTCCACAAAAATGGGGAGAAATAAAAGAAGAATATAAATTTTGTAAAATTGGCTATAATCAGTCTCCAATTGATGTGGATTTTAATAAAAAGCAAAGTGAAGAAGATAAATCAAAAAAGCCAGAATTAAAATTTTCTTATAGTGATGCAACTCTTTACTTGGAAGGTGAAAAAATGCTTTTTGATCGTAAAGATTTTATAGAACTAAGAAAAAGACAGTATTTTCTGAATAAAATAACTTTTCATCATCCAAGTGAACATTATTCAAATTCAGTTCAGCAAGTTTTAGAAATGCAAATATTTCACAAAAGTGATAGTGAACAACTACTTATTTTGTCTGTTTTTGTAAAAGTTGGGAAAGAAAATATAGAGATAAATAATTTGATTAGTCTTCTCGAAGCATCAAACAAAAGTTTAGAAATAAAAATTAACTTCCAAAAAATTCTTAATCTAAAAGATGAAATGTTTTTTTATGAAGGTTCTTTAACAACTCCTCCTTGTACGGAAGGAGTGAAGTGGTTTGTTAGCAAGACCCCAATTCAGATGTCAAAAGATCAAATTAATAAAATCATTAAATTGATTTTATACGATAAAGCTAATGCTCGTCCGCTGCAAGAATTCCACCCACAACTTTACTAAAAAAGATTTATCTTAAATGAAATTTTTCATAAGAGTTAATCAATCTTTCTTTGTCAATTTTCGTGTAGCGCTGAGTTGTTGATAAGCTTTCATGTCCTAATAATTCTTGAATTGTTCTTAAATCTCCACCAGCTGAAAGTAAGTGAGTTGCAAAAGAATGACGAAAAGCGTGAGGTGTTGTAGTTTCAGAAAGAGCAAGCTTTTGTCTGATTTTTTGTATTATGTTGCTAAAATCTCTTCTAGTATATGTTTTTCCTTTATTTCCAAGAAAAATAGGGGTTTCACGATCAATTGAAAATGGGCATAGTTTTAGATATTCGTCAATTTTTTCTATCACAACTGGTAGTATAGGAACCATTCTTTGTTTTTTACCCTTACCACTTACAATCAAGGTTTGGTTATTTTCTAGAGCTTTTTTATTGACCGCTAAAGATTCTGAAATACGAAGACCACAACCGTAAATTAAAATAAGCAAAGCTTCATCTCTTTTTATTTTCCACAAGTTCTTGGGATTATTTTTGTAAAGATTTTTTATTTCTTCTAATATCCTTTTTATATCAATTTCATCAACTGCCTTTGGTAGTGATTTAGCAATTTTAGGAGTTTTTAGCTTTTTAATTTCTTGGTTATTTAGTAGTGAATTTTCGTTGCAGAATTTAAAAAAAGATCTAAGACTTGAAACCGCTCTAGCATTAGAGGAGTTATCGTGATTTTCTATTCTTGAAGAAAGCCAACTTCGGAAATAACGAATATTTAAATTTTCTAAATCATTTTTCTCTAAAGTTTTTTCTTTTAATTTAAAAAGAAAATCAAGAAAGTAGAAAATATCAATTTTATAAGAATTTAGAGTATGATTGGAATATCTTTTTTCGGACGATAAAAATCTAAAAAACTTATCAGTCAAAAAAATAACTTCCTCATTGCACTTATTATGAATTGATATGGCTTTAGACATCAAACTTAATTTTAATTTTATGAAAGAAATATCCAAAATATTCTTTGCTATTTTTATTTTTACAAATGTTATTTGTCAAAAATCTTTTGCTGAAAACACGCTTATTTGGAACAGTTCTGAAGGTTTGAAAAGAATTGAACAAAGTAAATATAAAAACGACTTTTATCAACTAATTAACTATTATCAACCGCAAAATAATCCCCTTTTTTGCAGTATTGCAACTGGAACAATTTTTTTAAATGCCTTTTATCAAAATTCTGAAATTGAAAGTCAGAAAGAGAATGAAGTGAAAAAACCACAATTTGAAGGTGGAGAGGTTTTAGAATTTCATTCTTACTCACAACAAAGTTTTTTAAATGAAAAAACTGATAAAATAAAAAAGCGCGAAATGATTCAGTTAAAAGAACCAGTTAAAATAAAAGAAGGAAAAAATATATATGATGCTGGTTTAACTTTATCAGAATTTGCACAAATCTTATCAAGAATTTATTCTCTTAAAGTTACTATTAATTATGCTGATGAAAATGATGAAGAAGCCTTGAATGAATTTCGTGATAACCTCAAGAAATATTTGTCTGATAGCAAAACTTTTATAGCAGTAAATTTTGATGGTAAAGTACTAGGAAAAAACACGCAAGGACACATTTCTCCAATTGCAGCGTATGATGAAAATTCAGACTCAATTTTAGTTCTTGATGTAGCATTGCATAAAAATTTATGGTATTGGGTTTCAACAAATAAACTATATGAAGCCATGAACACAAAAGACGGAGAAAGTTTTAGGGGATATGTTCTTGTAAGGAAGTAATTTCCGTAAACAAAAATTATAAATTTCTTTTAAAACACCAAATGTTAAATGCTTTTGAAAATTTAAATAATCCACAAAAAGAAGCGGTACTTAATACTCAAGGACCGCTTCTTGTTTTAGCTGGTGCCGGAACTGGTAAAACTAAAGTTTTAACTTCCAGAATAATTCATATCGTTAATTCCTATCTTGCATCTCCTTTACAAATTTTGGCAGTAACTTTTACTAATAAAGCTGCTGCTGAGATGCGTAAAAGAATAGGTGAGGTTATAGGCGATCAAGTTAATAACTTGTGGATTGGAACTTTTCACTCAATTGCATCAAGAATTTTGCGTCGTCATCCTGAAATTGTTGGACTTAGAAATGACTTTATAATTATTGATGATGATGATCAGAATCGTTTATTAAAACAAATCTTATCAGACTTTAATATTGATTCTAAGCAGTTTTCTCCAAAGTTTTACTTAAACAAAATTTCTCGTTTAAAAGATAAATTTATTTCTCCAGCAGCTCTTGATTCTGGCTTTGATGTATCTTTGCCAAAGTTAAAGGAAGTTTATGAAACCTATCAAAATCGTTTAAAATCAATGAATGCTGCCGATTTTGGAGATTTACTCTGCTACAACTTGGAAATTTTTAATAAAGCTCCAGAAATATTATCTTATTATCAAGATAAATTTCGTTATGTTCTAGTTGATGAGTATCAAGATACAAATGGTAGTCAATATCAATGGCTTCTGAAACTTTCCGCAAACCATAGAAATATCTGCTGTGTTGGTGATGACGATCAATCAATTTATAGTTGGCGTGGTGCAGATATTGCAAATATTTTACGTTTTGAAAAAGATTTCAAAGATGCTCAAGTTATTAGACTAGAACAAAACTATCGTTCTAGTTCAAACATATTGAAAGCTGCTGATTCAGTTATTTCAAATAATAAAGAACGTCATGGAAAAACCCTTTGGACTGACCAAAAAAGTGGACAAAGAGTTAAGCTTATTTCTTTTGCTGATGATAGAATGGAAGCTCAAAATATTTGTTCTATTATTCGACAGTTAAGTGTCACTGGGGTTAAGTTAAGTAATATTGCAATATTGGTAAGAGCTGGTTACCAAACCCGTTCTTTTGAAGAATCTTTTATGCAAAATTCGCTTCCTTATCGTGTTATTGGAGGTTTAAAATTTTATGATCGGTTGGAAATTAGAGATGCAATTGCTTACCTAAGAGTTGTTGCAAATCCTGACGATGATTTGGCATTAAATAGAATTATTAACGTTCCAAAAAGAGGTGTTGGAGATACAACAATCAGCTCCCTTTATGAAAAATCTAAAATATCTGGAGTGTCTTTATTCAAAACGATTAAAAACTCAATTCAACAAGGAGAACTAAAAGGTAAGTCAAAAGATTCGCTAAAGTCGTTTGTTGATTTTATGGATAAGTGGCATGGAATGTTAGATAGTGTGAAACTTTCTGAACTTGCTGAAGTTGTGATGCGAGAATCTGGTTATATAGAAATGTGGCGTAGTGAGAATACTCTAGAAGCTCAAGGTAGAATTGAAAATATTCAAGAATTTGTCAGAAGTTTAGAAGATTTTTCATCACTCATTGAGTTTTTAGAATATGTAGCTCTTCTTGAAGCAAGAGAAGACAAATCAAATCAAGAATCTGTTAGTATAATGACAATTCATGCTGCAAAAGGATTGGAATTTGAAGCAGTATTTATCCCTGGTCTTGAAGATGGAATATTCCCAAGTTCAAGATCAATCGAAGAAAAAGGCGGATTGGAAGAGGAAAGAAGACTGCTTTACGTTGCAATTACTCGTGCGAGAAAAAACTTATTTTTAAGCTATGCAAAAAGTCGTTTTATCTTTGGTGATTATCAAATGGCTCTTCCTTCAAGGTTTATAAAAGAACTGCCAGAAGATGAAGTTGATTTTGAAGATAAAAATATGAATGCTGGTTATGGTTTTAATGTAAATTCAAGTTTCAGTAGTTATTCTAAAACTTATTCTAATTCTAGTTTGAGTAAGAATAATAATTTTAGCTCTACAAAAATATCTAATTTCTCAGATCAAAAACAAAAATCAGAAAACTCAGTTCTTCATAAAAGAGTGTTTCATCAGAAATTTGGTTATGGAAAAGTTATTTCAATTGATGGTAATAAGTTGGAAATTCAGTTTGAAAAAACTGGTACCAAAACTGTAATGAAGGAATTTGTCACTTTGGCTTAAATTATATTCTTTGTAAAAGAAGTTGAAACGACGAAGTCGTGACGGAGGATTTAAAAAAGTTTTAAAAAAAAATTTCCCTGAGTACTTATTAATATTACTTTATCGCCTTCTTCATTTTCTTAATTACATTCCCAAGTCCATCAAAAATTGCTTCTCCAATTAAAAAGTGACCAATATTTAGCTCGGCAATTTGGGGCAATTTGGCAATAATTTTTGCAGTGTCATAATTTAACCCGTGTCCAGCATGGCATTCTAAACCAATTTCTTCACAAAGCTTGGCACATTTCTTTATTTTTAGAAATTCTTTTTTTTGTTTTTCTCCAGTTTTGTGACAAAATTTTCCAGTGTGAATTTCAACTATATCAGCTCCAATTTCTTTTGATTTTCTAATTTGAATGTCGTTGGCGTCAACAAAAAGAGAAACTCTAATTTTTCTTGATTTAATTTTTTTTATCATCGGTCGTAAAGTTTTTTCACTCTTTACAACGTCAAGTCCACCTTCTGTAGTAATTTCTTGTCTTTTTTCTGGTACAATACAAACAGCATTGGGTTTGGTTTTTAAAGCAATCTCAAGCATTTCTTTAGTTGCTGCCATTTCCAAATTTATAGGTAGTTTAATTTCTTTTTTTAACCTTTTTAAATCTTCATCACGAATGTGTCTTCTGTCTTCACGCAAGTGAATTGTAATGCCATCAGCTCCACTTTTTTGAGCTAAAATTGCAGCTGATACAGGATCTGGATGAATTCCACCTCTTGCATTTCTTATTGTTGCAACATGATCTATGTTAACCCCAAGTCTTATTTTGGTTTTTTTATTCTTAGTCATTTTTGATAAACTAATTATTTATTTTTTGAATTTTTTTTTCGTAAAAAACTAAAAACGATAAATAACAAACGCAACCTAAAATTATAGTAATTGGAAAACCATAAGCGTTAAATATTTTCATTAAAAAACCACAAAGTAAAGTTCCAGACAAAGCTCCACAAGATCCAATTAGCTGAAAAGTTGCGTTTGCGGCAACTAATTTTTCTTTGCGATAATCTTCGTTAATTACTTTAAATACCGAAACGTAAATTAGTGCAATTGCAATTCCAAAGAAAAAGTAAGATATAAGTAAGAAAATATAATATTTTTTGAAGAATATAATTCCAATGAAACAGATTAGCGCACCCAAAAATCCGCAATTTATTAATTTATAAGGATCCCATTTTTTTAAAGCAAAGCCAACCCATAAATCAAAAAAAGCGCTTGTCATATAAGCGCTTATTAAAAGCCCAGCAATCTCACTTTTAAGTCCAATTCCAATTCCAAAAATTACTGTAAATGAAAAACAAAGGTAAATTTGAAAATCAACGAAAAACCTTGCTAAAAAAGCTCTAGGGTTATTTTTAAAAAATTGTAATAAACCAATTCTTTCAGAAGTTATTTTAGGTTGTCTGGTATTAAGCAACGGTTTTAAACAAAAATAAGATCCAATCACAAAAATAGACGCAATTACAAAGCTCAAGTAATTAGAAGATCCTAATATTTTTACAATCAAAGGTCCAAAAGCAATTCCAACTGAAGCGCCAGTACTTAAGATTCCAAGAGCAATTCCACGTCTTTCGTTGTTAACTAAAATATTGAGCCAAGATTGTCTTGTAATTACTTGCATGAACCATAAATTGCCCATCAAAAAGACTAAAAAAATCCATAAAAATAAATTCTGATAAAAATAAGATATTAAAATAATTGAAGCATAAGAAAAGGAAGCAATTTTTAAAACTTCTGTAATTGTTAATTTGGCAACTATTCGGCTAATTAGAAAAGACATGATGATATTGCCTGCAATATCAAAAGTAAAAGCAAGACCAATATTTGAAGAATCAACGTTATTTTTGTTAAGTAAGGCAGGAAAAGTAACTATATTTATTCCATTTGCTATCGCAAATAAAAATATACTTAGAAACAGTAAGTTTACTTCGCGAGGGAAAGACAATTCTTTTAAAACTTTTTGCACTTTTATTGATTTAGTTTGTTGAAAAGATGTTTCTCTGGGTTTAATTTAAATCGAAGTTATAATCCATAAAATTAATTATACACTTAACTTATCTGATTCACAATGGTTCAGCAAAATTCTAAAACTCCTCTTCTCGATAAAGTTAATATTCCCATTGATTTGAGAAATTTTTCTTTAGATGAATTAAAACAGCTTGCTGAAGAGCTAAGATATGAAACGATCTCTTCAGTTTCTAAAACCGGTGGACATTTAGGAGCTGGACTTGGAGTTGTTGAACTTACATGTGCATTACATTATGTTTTTGACACTCCTAATGATAAACTAATTTGGGATGTTGGCCACCAAGCTTATCCTCACAAAATTTTGACTGGCAGAAGAAATAAAATGACTACAATCCGTCAAGCAAATGGATTGGCAGGATTTACCAGAAGAGCGGAAAGTGAATATGATCCATTTGGTGCGGGTCATAGTTCAACTTCAATTTCAGCAGCTCTTGGAATGGCTGTTGCAAAAAACTTTAAACAAGAAAAATCAAATGTTATTGCTGTTATAGGTGATGGATCAATTTCTGCTGGTATGGCTTATGAAGCAATGAATAATGCAGGAGCATTGGAAGAAAAATTATTTAATAATAATCGTTTAATAGTAATTCTAAATGATAATGATATGTCAATTGCACCTCCAACAGGTGCAATGTCGCACTATCTTTCTCGTCTTGCTTCTTCAAAGTCATATTTAAAAATTCGTGATTTTTACAAAAAAGTATCACATAAACTTCCAGATAAAATCTCTTATTTTCCCCGTAAATTTGAAAAAGCCGCTAAAGAATGGTGGATGGGTGGCAATATATTTGAAGAAATGGGTTTTTATTATGTTGGACCAATTGATGGTCACAACTTAGACATATTAGTGCCAATTTTGCAAAATATTCGTGATAATAATTCAAGTGATCCAATTTTAATTCACTGCGTTACACAAAAAGGTCGTGGTTATGTTGATACAATGGCCAGTAATGATAAACTTCATGCTGTTTCTAAATTTAATCATGAAACTGGAGAACAAGAAAGATCAGTTTCTAAATATCCAAGTTATTCCAAAATATTTGGTAAACATCTAACTGAATTAGCAAAAAAAGATGAAAAGATTTTAGCAATTACAGCTGCAATGCCAACCGGAACTGGTTTGGATATATTTTCTAAAGATTTTCCAAAAAGAATTTTTGATGTTGGAATTGCTGAACAACATGCTGTCACTTTTTCTGCAGGTTTGGCTTGCGAAAATTTAAAGCCATATGTGGCAATTTACTCCACTTTCTTACAAAGAGGTTATGACCAAGTTGTTCACGATGTAGCAATACAAAATCTTCCTGTTCGTTTTGCAATCGATCGCGCAGGTTTTGTTGGTGCTGATGGACCGACTCATGCTGGTTCTTTTGACATTGCTTACTTAATTAATTTGCCAAACTTTATTTTAATGGCGGCATCAGATGGACAAGAACTTGTTAAAATGATTAATACCGCAAATGAAATTAATCATTGTCCAAGTGCTTTTAGATTTCCTCGTGGTGAAGCTAATTTTGAGATTAATTTTGAAGATAACGAAGTTCTAGAAATAGGAAAGGGTAGGATAATTCAAGAAGGAACTAAAGTTGCTATTATTTCTTATGGTGCAATTCTATCAAATGTTGTTGATGCAGCAAAAATTTTAGAAAATGAAGCCAATCTAAAAATAACTATAATTGACGCTCGTTTTGCTAAACCTTTTGATGAAGATTTGGTGACTAAAGCTGCCAAAAATCATGATATATTAATTACTATTGAAGAAGGAGCTTCGGGTGGTTTTGGTTCAGTTATTTCACAATTTTTGTTGGATAAAGGTTTGCTTGATACTTCAGATTTAAAGTTTCGTTCACTTTTTATGGCTGATAAGTTTATTGAACAAAATAAAATTTCAGAAATGCAAGAAGAATCAGGAATCGGTGTGCAAAATATTGTGAAAACAGTACTAAGTTTAATTTAAATTTTCCAAAGGTATTTTTTACTAATTTTTTTTGAAGTTAAAATATATTTTTCAATGTCGCAAAATTCTCCTTTATCAGATTTAATGCGTCCTAAAATCCTAGATGAAATTATTGGACAAGATCATCTTTTTGGAGAAATTGGAATTTTGTCAGCAATAAAAAATTCTAAATCTGTTCCATCGATGATTTTATGGGGACCATCTGGGGTTGGAAAGACAACAATTGCTAAAGCTTTAGCAAAAATTGTTGACGCTGAATTTGTCACAATATCTGCAATCAGTTCAGGAGCCTCAGAAATAAGAAAAGTTATAGAAAAAGCTGCTAAAAAAATACCTAATGTTTCAGATTCTCTGTTTCAATCTGAAATAGAAAATTCAGATTTTGAAAAAAAAGATCCTAATTATTCTAAAAAAAAATCATCAACTATTTTAATGGTTGATGAAATTCACCATTTTAACAAAACTCAGCAAGACTTATTTTTGCCTGCAATTGAAGATGGAACAATAATATTAATTGGTACAACAACTGAAAATCCTTCTTTTCATTTAAACTCTGCTTTATTATCACGATCCAGAGTTGTGACTCTTAATTCTTTAAATGAAAAAGCTTTGGAAAAAATCATACAAAGAGTTGAGTCGTATTTAAATAAAAAAATTCCCCTTACAAATGAAGCCCGCCAAAAATTAATTGAGCTTTCTTGCGGTGATGCACGATACTTAATTAATGCTTGTGAAGAACTGCTTTCTTATAAATTACATAATGTGATTTCAATTGATGATTTATTGCAAATAATCACAAAAAGAGCAGCACATTTTGATAAAAAAGGTGATTTCCATTATGGTTTGATAAGTGCTTTTCATAAAGCCTTAAGAGGTTCAGATGTTAATGCAGCTCTGTATTACTTGGCCAGAATGTTACAAGCAAAAGAAGATCCATATTATATTTTGCGTAGGTTAGCAAGATTTGCCACAGAGGATATAGGTCTTGCAGATCCAAATGCTTTGTTGCAAGTTATGGCAGCAAAAGAAAATTATGAATTTTTAGGAAGTCCAGAAGGCGATTATGCTCTTAGTCATGCTACAATTTACTGCGCAACAGCTCCTAAATCAAACGCATCTTATTTAGCTCATAAATCTGCAGTTGAAATTGCTGATGCCACAACAAATCTAATGCCACCAAAAAATATCTTAAACGCTCCAACTAAAATGATGAAAGAAGAAGGTTTTGGAGAAAGATATATTTATGATCATGATACTATTGATTGTTTTTCCGGTCAGGAATTTTTTCCTAAAGAACTTATAAAAAATTCACGTCCAGAATTTTTTAAACCAAATGAAAGAGGTTTTGAAAGAGAATTAAAAAAACGTTTGAAATATTGGCAAGATTTAAGAATAAAACTAAATTCTTAGTTTACTATTTTTTAAAAGCTGAAAAAAATTGTTTTACCAATATTTGAACTTCTTCTTTCAAGATCAATTAGTTGAAGATTTCTTAAACTTCTGTGACAATTAATGAAATGTAGCGTGCTAATGAAATAGGAGCTGTTTTTGGATTTATATTTTTGACAAGTATCTGATTTTTTTGAGAGCGTTCAAAATATTAAGAAAATAAATCAATATTTTTAATTTTTGATTGCTCTGCTTATCAAGCATTTCTGATCTTTAATGAAGCTAAATAACCTTGAAAAATAAATATTGAATTAAAATTTCATCAACATACATTTCTATATATATTTTAACACACTTTCAGCCAAGTAATTCAAAGCTTGCCAAATAATTCAAACAATCATCTTGAAATATAAAGTATTTAATCTTTCTCAATGTCGAAAAAAAAGAATAATTTTCCAATGTTCTTTCTAAATAGAACAACATTGTTTGTTATTGTACCAATAATATGCTTCTTTTCCTATTTTGTTTTGGTAAAGCCTCAACAATCTATGGCTGTAAAAGATAAAGCTACTGATTCTGTTGTGCAAAATGCTAATGTTATCACTATAAAAACCCAAGAAGTTCAAATTACCAAAGAAATTCCGGGAAGGGTTTTTGCTTACAAAATGTCAGAAATTCGTCCACAAGTAAGTGGCATAATTGTAAAACAACTTTTTACAGAAGGAGGTTTTGTTAAGAAGGGTCAACAATTATACCAAGTTGATCCAGCAATATATCAATCTGACTATTCTTCGTCTCTTGTAAATTTAGAATCTGCAAGAGCAAAAAGAGAACGTTATCAAACTCTGCTTGCTGAAAATGCAGTAAGTAAGCAAGAATATGATGAAGTTTCTGCAGTATATGCAGCAGCTGAAGCTCAGTATCAAAAATCAAAAGCTAATTTGAATTACAGTAAAATATTGGCACCAATTTCTGGTTATATAGGAAAGTCAAACTTAACTGAAGGATCTTTGGTAACTGCAGGACAAACGGAAGTTTTGGCGACAATATCCCAACTTGATCCAATATATGTTGATATAATGCAACCTTCAAAAGAAGTTATTAAAATTGATGCACAACAAGAAATTAAAGTCGGATTGGTTTTTGAAGATTCAGAAGAAATGTTTGGAGTTTTGAAGTTTTCAGAAGTTTTTTCTGATTCTTCAACTGATTCTATGCGTCTAAGAGCTTTATTTTCTAATCAAAATAAAAGATTATTGCCAGGAATGTTTGTGACTGCAAAACTTTATTTAAAACCAGTAAATAAAATAACAATTCCGCAAAGAATATCTACTCGTAATGTTGATGGTACTCTAACAGTTTGGGTTGTTGAAAAAGATAATTTGGCAAAACAAAGAGTTATTAAAGCAAGTGGAGCTTTTAAAGACCAATGGATTATATCTGAAGGTCTAAATGATGGAGAAATGGTTGTTTTTGACGGTTTCCAAAAAATGTTTGATGGAATGAAAGTAAATCCGATTTTAATCGACCAAGATGGTAAATCAGAAACAGAAAAATATGACTCTACAATTAATAACAAGGCTGAAGACAAAAAAGAAAAAGAGAAAAATAACTAAAATTCATGTCTAATTTTTTTATTAACAGACCAATATTTGCTTGGGTAATTGCCATTGTTATTATGATGTCTGGTTTATTGGCTTTACGTAAAATGCCAATTGAACAATATCCAAATATTGCTCCACCTACTGTATCCATTTCAACTTCAATGCCAGGAGCATCTGCTGAAACTTTGGAAAATAGCGTTACTCAGGTTATAGAGCAAAGTCTTACAGGTATTGACTCTTTACGTTATTTTACTGGCAGTAGTGACTCTGATGGTAACGTTTCAATTTCTCTTACTTTTGAGCCAAAAACAAATCCAAATATTGCGCAAGTTCAAGTTCAAAATAAGTTGCAGGCAGCTATGCCACTTTTACCACAAGAAGTTCAACAACAAGGTGTAAGAGTTAATAAATCAAATAATAACTTTTTGTTAGTGATTGGTTTATATTCAGAAGATGATACTGTCAGTGAAGCTGAGTTGGGTGATATTTTGTTGTCCGACATGAAAGATGCTATTGCAAGAATTAATGGTGTTGGAAACGTTAATATTTTTGGTAATCCTCGTGCTATGAGAATTTGGCTTAATCCAAATAAATTGGTAAGTTATAATCTTTCCACGTCAGAAGTTATATCTTCAATAAAAGCTCAAAACTCAGACGTTTCTGCTGGACAGTTAGGTGGACTTCCTGCAGTTGAAGGACAACAACTTAACGCAACCGTTACATCTCAATCAAAGTTAAAAACAGTTGTTGATTTTGAGAAAATAATTCTAAAAGCAAACAACAATGGAGCCCAAGTTTATTTAAAAGATGTCGCAAATATTGAACTTGGATCTCAAAGTTATAGTACTAAAGCAAGATACAAAAGACATCCAGCTTCAGGAATGGCTGTGATTCTAGCAAGTGGTGCTAATGCTTTAGAAACTGCAAAGAATGTAAAAGCAAAAGTTGAGGAAATGAGAAAATTTTTGCCAAAAAGCGTTAAAGTTATTTATCCATATGATTCTACACCATTTATCAAACTTTCTATCAAAGGTGTTGTTGAAACTTTGATAGAGGCTGTAATTTTAGTGTTTTTGGTAATGTTACTGTTCTTGCAAAATTTTAGAGCAACTTTAGTTCCAACAATTGCAGTTCCAGTTGTATTACTTGGAACTTTAGCGATATTATTTTCTCTTGGTTTTACAATTAATACTTTAACCATGTTTGCCATGGTTTTGGCGATTGGTTTATTGGTTGATGACGCAATTGTTGTTGTTGAAAACGTCGAAAGAATTATGCATGAGGAAGGATTATCTCCAATTGAGGCAACTAAAAAATCAATGTCTCAAATTACAGGAGCTTTGGTTGGTATTGCTATGGTATTGTCTGCAGTTTTTGTTCCGATGGCTTTTTTTGGTGGTTCGGCTGGAGCAATTTATCGTCAGTTTTCTGTTACAATAGTTTCAGCAATGGTTTTATCAGTTTTGGTTGCTTTGATTTTATCCCCTTCTTTATGTGCTACTATTCTAAGGCCAATTGATAAAAACCATTCTTTATCAAATAATAGATTTGTAAATTTCTTTAATATTTTCTTAGATAAAGGCAGAAATTTTTATATTTGGGGATCAAGCTCAATAATCAAAAAAATAGTTAGGTTTCTTGCTGTATATGTTGTAATGGTTGGTGGTTTAGTATTCTTGTTTATGCGAATGCCAACTTCTTTTTTGCCAACTGAGGATCAGGGAATGATGTATTTGATGGTAAATACACCAAGTGGATCAACCCTTGAAAGAACAATTGAAAGTTTAGAAAAAGTTGAAGACTATTTCTTAGAAAAAGAAAAAGAAAATGTAGAGCATTTATTTACAGTTGCAGGTTTTAGTTTTGCAGGTAGAGCACAAAATGCTGGTTTTGGTTTTATTGGTTTGAAAGACTGGAGTGAAAGAACAAGATCAGATCAAACTGTATCTTCAATTTCCGGTAGGGCAATGAAAGCTTTAAGTCAGCTAAAAGATGCTTTTGTATTTACATTTTTTCCTCCACCAATTCGTGAACTTGGTAACGCTTCTGGTTTTGATATGCAACTTCTTGATCGTAGCGGTATTGGTCATTCTGGTTTAATGATGGCTCGTAATCAATTACTTGGAATGGCTTCAAAAAATCCTTTACTGGTTGGTGTTAGACCTAACGGTTTAAATGATGTTGCACAGTTTAAAATTGACATTGATTATGAAAAAGCTGCCACACTAGGAATCATAATTTCTGATATAAATCAGACATTGCAATCTGCTTGGGGTTCTTCTTATGTTAATGACTTTATTGATAAAGGAAGAATTAAGAAAGTTTACTTACAATCTGATGCAAAATATCGTATGATGCCAGATGACTTAGCCAAATGGTATGTAAAAAATAAAAATGGAGAAATGATTTCTTTTGCAAGTTTTGCTTCTGCTCATTGGACTTATGGTTCACCAAAACTTGAAAGATTTAATGGTGCTTCTTCAATTAATATTCAAGGAGCTCCTGTTTCCGGAGTCAGCTCTGGTGTTGCAATTGCAGAAATGGAAAGAATGGTTAAAGAAATTAAAGGTGTTGATTTTACATGGTCAGGAATTTCATATGAAGAAAAAACTTCTGGTTCGCAAACAATTACTCTTTATCTGGTTTCTTTATTGGTTGTCTTTCTTTCTCTAGCAGCACTTTATGAAAGTTGGTCAATTCCTTTCTCTGTGATAATGGCAGTACCATTTGGAATTATTGGAGCTTTGCTATTTTCAAGTTTTTTTGGTATGAGTAACGATGTTTATTTTCAAGTTGGTTTATTAACTACAATTGGATTATCAGCTAAAAATGCAATTCTGATTATTGAATTTGCAGAAAGTTTACATGAACAAGGAGTTGAAATTGTTGAGGCAGTTTTAACAGCCACTAAACAAAGATTTAGGCCAATTATTATGACTTCAATGGCTTTTATGCTTGGAATTACTCCTCTTGCGATTGCAACTGGTGCTGGTTCAGCAAGTCAAAGAGCAATTGGTATTGGTGTTATGGGTGGTATGTTTTCAGCAACTTTTATTGCTACTTTGTTCGTTCCAATGTTTTACGTTTTGGTAAGAAGAATTTCTTCAAAGCTAAGCTCTAAAAAAAGTTAAGAGTGAATTTTATGAATTTAAAAACAGCAATAAAAGTTATAATAAGCTTTGTTTTGATAAGCTCTTGTAGTTTAGATCCAAAATATAAAACACCTGAAATTGATCTTCCTTTTTCCGAGGCTGATAAGTCAAAAAAACAAATTTCTTTAGTTTCATGGGAAGAGTTTTTTGAATCTTCAGAACTGCAGAAAGTTATTAAACTTGCTTTGGAAAATAATCGTGATTTGAAAATTTCTGCACTAAACATTGAATCTGCATGGACAATTCATGGTTCTCAAAGAGCAAATTTATTGCCAAATATCTCTGTTGTTGCAAGTAAAACTATGCAAAAAGCGCCAAGTGCATTTGCTGCTTTTACTCCTAAACAACAATTTCGTGCAAATCTTGTTTTAACTTCATATGAAATTGATTTTTTTGGAAGATTAAGAAGTTTGAAGAAATCGGCATTGGAAGACTATTTGGCCACAAAAGAAGCTAATAACGTTGTAAAAATTTCTTTAATTTCTGAAGTTGCAAATAGTTACATTCAGCTATTAGCCGATTTGAGTAATTTAAAGTTTTCAGAAGAAGCTTTAGAACTTCAAAATAAAAAATTTCAGCTTATTGAAAAAAGATATAATAATGGCATTGATTCACCAACTGTATTTTTTAATGCAAAATCAAATCTTGAAAATGCAAGATCAAGTAATGAAACTTATAAAAAATTAGTTGCTCAAGACAAAAATGCTTTGATGCTTTTGATTGGTATTTTTGATGAAAAATTATTACCAATAGAACTTCAGATTGATAATGTTAAAATCAACGAATCTTTACTTGATTTTGTTACATCAAAAAACTTGCTTCTAAGACCAGATGTGAAAAAAGCAGAACATGATTTAAAGAGTGCTAATGCTAATATTGGAGCAGCAAGAGCAGCATTTTTCCCTTCAATTACCCTAACAGGAAATCAGGGTTATAATTCAAGAGAATTAAAAACATTGTTTGACAACCCATCAAGAACTTTTAGTCCTCAAGTTAATTTGCCTATTTTTAATGGTGGTTCTCAATACTACAGTCTAAAAAATGCTAATCTTCAAAAAAAGATAGAAATTATTAATTATGAAAAAGCAATTCAGACTGCTTTTAGTGAGACTCTAGATCAGCTATCAGAAAGACAAGCACTTGAAAGCCAGTTGAAGTCAGCAGATGAATCTTTGAAATCAATTGCAAAAATTTCGGAAATTTCAGATTTAAAACTACAACTTGGAGCTATTAACTCATTGTCTGATATTGATGCAAAGTTAAATATGCTGTCAAATAAACAAAGTAGAACAAACGTTAAAAAAGATTACATTGCTAACCTAATTACATTGTACAAGGTTATGGGTGGTGGAAGTGAGATAGAATATAAATAATTTACAATTTTTGTTCTTGCGGTGGCTTTAATTTATTCCTAATCTTTAAAATATAAAAGATATAGGAATAAATTTTCTTATAGATTACATTTCCTTCATCAATTTATAGGTAATGCTGTCGTTTAAAGCTCTAAAAGAAGCATCTACAATATTTTCTGAAACTCCAATAGTTGTCCACTTATTTTCTTTGTCATCGCTTGATTCGATTTGAACACGAGTGATTGCTTGAGTCCCATCAGATGGTGTTAAAATTCTAACTTTATAATCAGTCAAGCGTACATTCTTCAAAGATGGATACTTTCTTGAAAGAGCTTTTCTTAAAGCTTTGTCTAAAGCATTGACTGGACCATTTCCTTCTGCAACGGATAATGTTATTTTATTGCCAATTTTTATTTTAATTGTTGCTTCTGCAACTGTTACAATTTTTCCTTTAGAATCATATTTTCTTTCATCCAGAACCCTAAATCCAACTAGGTCAAAGAAATTTGGAACTGTTGAAAGAGATTTTTTGGCAAGAATTTCAAAGCTGGCATCAGCTGCATCATAAGCATAGCCCTTGGCTTCTAATTCTTTGACTTGATTAACTAGATTAGCAATTTGACTAGTTTTTATTTCGTCCTTTAACTCAATTCCAATTTCTTTTAGACGACTTATAATATTAGAGCGTCCAGCTTGATCTGAAATCATGATTTGTCTATGATTTCCAACCTTTTCTGGTGGAACATGTTCGTAAGAATTTGGATTCTTTGTAACTGCAGAAACGTGAAGACCGCCTTTATGAGCAAAGGCATATTTACCAACGTAAGGTGCAAATTTGTCACGTTCTTTGTTTAGTAAATCATCAAGAAAATTAGAAACATGAACTAAGTTTTTTAACTGATTTTCATTAATTCCAACATCAAAACCCATTTTTAAACACAAGGTTGGAATAATGCTGATCAAATTAGCATTTCCGCAACGTTCACCAAGTCCATTAACTGTTCCTTGAATTTGTCTAACTCCATTTTCAACTGCAACCAAAGAGTTGGCAACAGCATTACCAGTATCGTTATGACAGTGTATTCCAAGATTTTCACCGGGAATATGTTTTGTTACTTCTTTTACAATTTTAGAGATTTCACTTGGTAATGTTCCGCCGTTAGTGTCGCAAAGGATTATCCATCTTGCACCAGATTCAAAAGCTGTTTTGATTGACTTGAGAGCAAATTTTGGATTTGCTTTGTATCCATCAAAAAAATGTTCAGCGTCAAACATAGCTTCTTTTTTCTTCTTCACAATATGTTTTATAGAGTCAGAAATCATATCTAAATTTTCTGCTTCAGAGACGTGAAGAGCATTTTTGAGATGAAAATCCCAAGTTTTTCCAACAATACAAACAGATTTTGTATCACTATTAATCAAGGCATTTAAACCTGCGTCATTAGCAGCTGAAATACCGCTTCTTTTTGTCATTCCAAAAGCTGAAAATTTTGACTTTTTTAGTTTTGGTAGATTCGAAAAAAACTCATCATCAGTTGGATTAGCTCCTGGCCATCCTCCTTCAACATAGTCAATTCCAAGAGAGTCTATAATTTTTGCAATTTCAATTTTGTCGCGTACTCCGAAATTAACAGTGCTTGTTTGTGCACCATCTCTTAGAGTTGAATCATATAAATAAACACGAGGTTTTTTTTTCATAACTATCTAACTAAAATTACAGCCATTCCAGAAACGGCAAACAAAAACGATAAAGTCCAGAATCTACCTACAACTTGTTTTTCACTCCAACCTAGTTTTTCAAAATGATGATGAATTGGAGCCATTAAAAAAACTCTCTTTTTGTGAATTTTGTAAGAACCAACCTGTAATATAACAGAAGTTGCTTCAATCACAAATAAAAGCGAAATAATAAAAAAGACTAACTCTTGTTTAACTATAATTGCTATTAAACCAATTACCGAACCAATTGCAAGACTACCAACATCGCCCATAAAGATTTTTGCTGGTTTTAAATTAAAAGTTAAGAATGCTAAAATACTACCAATTAATGCGAAACAGAAAGGTATTAGCTCTTGAGCTTTAAAACTAATGTAAGGAATTCTTAAATTGCCTGCAAGATTTTGATTAGCAGTTATAAAAATTAGAAAAATTAAGCAAACTAAGTTTATTATCAAAGGGATACTTACCAAACCATCAAGTCCATCAGTTAAATTAACAGCATTTGAAGATCCAACAATAACAAAAGTTATAAATATTATAAATAAAACCATATTTAATTTAAGCCAATTATTTTCACCAAAAGGTAAAAATATTTTACTCTCTAAATAGTTGGTATCTGTGTATCCAAGCCATAAAAATACAGCTCCAATTAAAGCAAACTGAATTACTATTTTATATATTCCTCGAAACCCATTGGGATTTTTATAAATTACTTTCATCAGATCGTCTGTAAGACCTATTAGAGAAAATGATATAAAAACAAGAAGTGCAATCCAGATGAAAGAATTTGCAAGATCAAGAAAAACTAGAGATGAAATTACTGTGGCAAGAATAATAAAAATTCCTCCCATAGTTGGAGTTTTTTTCTTACTTTCAATATGAGTTTGCGGACCGTCATTTCTGATTGGTTGGAAAAAATCAGATCTATTGTTTATAAATTTTATATAACTTTTTGTACTAAAAAAACCAATTACGTAGGAAAAAATAAGACAAAATAAGCTCTTAATCCATAAATTAGAAAAGATTGTTAAACTGGTGAGCATAGATTTTTTTATTAAAATTTATTTTTTGCTTTATTGAAAAAATTAAATCAGTGAAGGTTTGTAGAAATTTCCGGATTTAATTTTGTGACTAAAACTTCCATTTTTGTTCCACGAGAGCCTTTTATATATAAAATGTCCCCATCTTCCAAGAAATTTTTTATTTCAAGAGCTGCATCTGAAGAATTATCAAAAGTTTTAAAACAATTTTTTGGTAACTTTTTAGCTGCTTTAGTCATATTTTCGCCAACTAGTACGGCAAAATCAACGCCAAGCTCTTTAAGATAATTGGTTACTTCTTCGTGTAATTCAAGTGATTTTTCTCCTAACTCTAACATTTCACCAAGTGCAGTTATTACTCTTTTTTTATTAAGGGAGTTTTTTAAAGTTAAAGCATGATCAATTCCAGCTTTGATTGATAAAGCGCTGGCATTGTAGGTATCATCAATTAAAACTATTTTTTTATTATCAACTGTTATTTCGCTAATTTTTCCTCTACCAGCAGTGCTTTTAATTTCTTTAAATCTTTCCAATGCTTTTTCAATATTATTTCCAACTAAATCAAGCGCTGCAAGAACAATAACTGAATTAAAAATTGTTGCTTTATGAGAAGTCGAAATTTGATAAGAAATTTTAATATTTTTGGCAGTTTTGGCTTTAACTTCTGATAAATTATAGTCTTTTATAACGCTTTCTAAAACTTGATAATTCCCACCAATTTCTCCAAAGGAATATATGTTTTCTTCTTTAATTTGAAAATATTGAGCTTTTTTTCTTAAAAAATCGTAATGTTTATTGTCAAAATTGATAAGAATTTTTCCAAAATTTTTATCAAGACCAGCAAAAATTTCTGATTTAGCAATTGCAATTTCTTGTTCGTTTTTAAAGTTTTCTATATGAACTGGACCAACATTAGTAATGATTGCAAGATGAGGTCTTGCCAATTCTGATAAAGGACCAATTTCTCCTAAATGATTCATCCCCATTTCAAAAATTCCAAAGTCATGGTTTTTAGGAAAATTGCACAAAGTAAGGGGCAGCCCAATATGATTGTTTAAATTGCCAGTGGTGGCGTAAGTCTTTCCTTGTAATTCGAAAGCATTTTTTAACATCTCTTTAGTTCCTGTTTTTCCAACTGAACCGGTAATTGCAATAATTTTCCCTTTACTTCTTTGACGAGCAAAAGCAGCTAACTTGTAAAGCGCAATAAAAGTATTTTTTACAAGAATTATATGATTTTTTGAGTTTTTAAATTTATAAAATTCTTCTTCTTTGTGAATTAAAGCAATTTCGCAGCCATTTTCAAAAACTTGGCTTAAAAAATCATGAGCATCATGTTTGTCGCCTTTCAAAGCTATAAATAATTTTGCTTTAGAGACTTTACGGCTGTCTATTACAACTTCATCAATTTCTATTTCATTTAGTATATTGTGCGAGATAACTTCATCTTTTAGAGCATCCAGCAATTCTTGTTTTTTCCAAAGTGTCATTAATTCTCCGTAATTGCGGTTCAATTTTAAAAATTCGTTTTTTTTCCGAAGTGTCATTTAATTTTCCGTCATTGCCAACTCGTGCTTTACCATCATTGCAATGAAGGGGAACTTTACGAAACTAACTTCTGAAAAGTCGCAATAATTAATTTTTAATATATTGAGATATTAAAACAATCTCTTCTTCATCAAATCTGGCACCAAATTTTTGAATTATTTTAGATGCTAAAATATTACCAATTTCAGCTGCTTTTTTTAAAGGTAAGTCATTTGATAAAGCGTATAAAAATCCAGCAGCAAATGCATCTCCAGCACCAGTTGTATCAATTAGATTATCAACCTTAATCGCTTTGCTTTCAAAAAATTTGTTATTTTGGAAAATAGCGCAACCTTCTTCTGATCTGGTTATAACTCCAATTAAATCTTTTTTTTGTTTCAAAAATTCTGCAATTTCTGTCATAGAGAATTCTGAACTTGAAATAAGTTCTAAAATCTCTTTTTCATTGGCAAACAAAATGTCTAAATCATTTTGAATTAGTGACAAAAAATCTTTTTTATGACGTGCAACACAGAAAGTGTCAGACAAAGAAAACGCAACTTTAACACCATTTTTTTTGGCAAGATCTATGGCTTTTTTTAAAGACTTAATTGTTTGTTCTCTATCCCACAAATAACCTTCAAGATAAAGAATTTTGGCATCTTTAAATGTTGCTTCGTAAATATCCTGTTCTTCAATTTCTGAGGCGCAACCCAAAAAAGTGCACATTGTTCTTTGTGCATCTGGCGTAACTAAAATAAAAGATGTAGCTGAAGATTTTTGTGAAAAACTATTATTGATAAATCTTGTTTTACTGCTTGAAAGTTGGCTAATAAATTTTTGACCAAATTCGTCATTAGCAACTTTGCCTAAAAATTCACTTTTACACTCAAGCTGCCCCAAAATTGCCATGGTATTTCCAGCTGATCCACCAGAAGTAATTTTCTCACTATCAAGTTTTGATAATTTTTGTGCAATTTCTTCATCAATTAAAGACATTGAAGCTTTTATAAGATTATTCTCTGTTAAAAACTTATCATCAACCTTGCATAAAATATCAACAATTGCGTTTCCAATTCCAATTATTTTTTTTGTCATATAATTTATAGTTTTTTTGGATTGCCGAGTCGCGTTTCATGCTCCTCGCAATGATGATTACATTAACTGTCGTTGTGAGGAGTTGACAAATTAACCTCCGTCATTGCGAGCCAAGCAAAGCTTGGCAATCCATAATTCTTACTTCATCAAAATCTTAAAAAACTTTTTCTTGCCAACCGACAGTTCAAACTCGTCAAAATTTGTAATTGTATGATGAATATCCAAAATCGCTTCACCATTAATTTTAACTGCTTTTCCTTCAATTAATTTTTTAGCTGCACCTTTTGATTCGCAAGCACCAATTTCAAAAATAATATCAACCAATTTTTTGGATTTCTCGTTACCTAAAAACACTTCTTTTTCTTCAAAAGCGGCAGAATTTTTAGCAACAAAAATTTCTCGCGCTTTTTGTAAAGCGTCTGAAGCTGCTTTTTCACCATGACAGATTTTGGTTGCTTCAAAAGCCAAAATTTCTTTCGCTTTGTTAATTTGATGAACTTCCATCGCGCCGCTAAAGCGTTCGCTCGATACTCCTAAACAGGAGGATCCCGGTACTAAAACTTCAATTTCTTCAAGCGATAAATCGGTGAAAAGTTTTAAAAATTTCCCAACATCAGCGTCATGAGTGTTTCTGAAATATTGGAAATAGTCAAAAACTGCTAACATATCATTATCAAGCCAAACCGCACCATCAGCAGTTTTGCCCATTTTTTTGCCGTCAGAAGTTGTTAAAAGAGTTGAGGTTAGACCGAAAGCACTTCTTTCTTTTCCATCAACTCTAACTCCCGTGAGATTTGTACTAGAATCAAATATTGCTCCAGCTCTATCAAGAAAATTTGCGACATAAACTCTTCTTGTCAACTCAACTCCATTAACAATATTTCCCCATTGATCTGATCCACCAATTTGTAAAACGCAATTTTTCTCTTTATTCAAATGATAAAAATCATAAGCCTGCAAAATCATGTAATTAAATTCCAAGAAACTAAGTGGCTGTTCACGCTCAAGTCGCAGTTTTACTGAATCAAAAGTCAACATTCTGTTAATTGAAAAATGGCGTCCAATGTCACGCAAAAATTCCAAATAATTTAAATTTTTTAACCAATCATCATTATTCACCATTTCAGCGGCATTTGCTCCTTCAAAAGAAATAAACTTTTCCAAAGTTTTTCTAATTCCATTTAGGTTGTCAGAAATGTCATTTTCGCTTAAAACTTTTCTGGCTTCATCTTTTCCGCTGGGGTCACCAATTTTTGTGGTTCCGCCGCCCAAAAGAACAAGTGGTTTATGACCATGCTTTTGCAAAAGTCGCAAAATCATAATTTGAATTAAACTGCCAGCGTGCAAACTTTTAGCAGTGCAATCAAAACCAATATAAGCGGTGATCGATTCTTTGTTCAAAAGATTGTCCAATTCTTTTGGGTGAGTGCAGGCGGCAAAAAATCCACGTGCTTGAAATTCTTGTAAAAATTTTGATTTAAAATTCATTTTAAAGTTGTAGTATTTCTTGAAAATAATTTGATAACTTAATTATCAAAAACACTCTCAAATTAAGCAATCCCTTTTTATGAATCTTGAAGAAAAGAAAAGAATTACGTCAGAATGGTTTAGACTTTTGCGTGATAAAATTTGCTCTGAGTTTGAAAAAATTGAAGAAGAGTTTGCTAATCAAAATTCTTTACAAGATTCTGGTAAGTTTGAAAGAAAAAACTGGAATAGACCAGATAAATCAGGTGATGGAGGTTTTGGTGAAATGTCACTTATGAAAGGAAATGTTTTTGAAAAAGTTGGTGTAAATTTTTCAAAAGTTTATGGTGAGTTTTCAGATGATTTTAAATCTCAAATTCCTGGAGCTGAAAATGATGGTAAATTTTGGGCAAGTGGAATTTCTTTAGTTGCGCATATGAAATCACCTCTTGTTCCTGCAGTTCACATGAATACACGTTTTATATGTACTGAAAAAAACTGGTTTGGTGGTGGTTCAGATTTGAATCCAATGTTTGAAAATGAACAAGATACTAAAGATTTTCATCAAGCTTTTAAAGCAGCTTGTGATAAAGCAGATCCAAATTATTATAAAAAATTTAAAAAATGGTGTGATGAATATTTTTTTATAAAACATAGAGGTGTTGCTCGTGGTGTTGGTGGAATATTTTATGATTATTTAAATACCAATAATTTTGACAATGATTTTGAATTTACCCGCAATGTTGGGCTGGCTTTTTTAGAAATTTTCCCTAAATTAGTGCGCCGTCACATGTATCAAGATTGGACTCAAGAGCAAAGAGAACAGCAGTTAAGAAAGCGTGGACTTTATGCTGAATTTAACTTGGTTTACGATCGCGGTACAAAATTTGGTTTAATGACAGGTGGAAATGTTGAGGCAATTCTTATGTCTCTTCCACCACTTGCTAAATGGGATTGATGCATTAAAAAAACGACCTAAAATCTAAATATTATTCAAAAACAGATAACTAATAAAATGCAAAAATTAGACAAAATTTACGAAGGAAAAGCAAAAGTGCTTTATACAACCTCTGATGAAAACTTGCTTATTCAATATTTTAAAGATGACGCAACCGCATTTAACGCTTTAAAAAAAGCTGTAATTGAAGGAAAAGGTGTGTTAAACAACTTCATCTCTGAATTCATTATGCTTGAATTGGCAAAAGCTGGAATTCCAACTCACTTCGTTAAGAGATTAAGTGATCGTGAACAATTGGTAAAGAAGGCTAAAATCATTCCACTTGAAGTTATTATCAGAAACATTGCCGCTGGTTCAATGGCAAAAAGACTTGGAATTGAAGAAGGTGTACTTTTGTCAAATCCAGTTTTTGAAATTTGTTATAAAGATGATTCCTTACAAGATCCAATTATTAACGATGATCATGCAATTCATGTTCTAAAAGTTGTCACGAAAGAGCAGCTAGATCAAATTAAAAAATATAGTTTAGAAATTAATCAGTTTTTGAAAAAAACATTTGCTTCAATAAATATTAAATTGGTTGATTTTAAGATTGAATTTGGTTTTGATGCCTCTGGAAATATTATTTTAGCTGATGAAATAAGCCCTGATAGTTGCAGACTTTGGGACTCTTCAACTTCTGAAAAGCTTGATAAAGATCGTTTCAGAAGAGATTTGGGTGGATTAGTTGAGGCTTACTCAGACGTTGCTTCAAGGCTTGGAATAAAAATTAATTAAATTAAAAAATGAAAATTAGAATTTTAATTTCTCTTAAAAAAGGTGTTTTGGATACACAAGGTAAAGCCATTGAAAATTCTTTGGTTAAAAATTTAAATTTCCCACAAATTTCTCAAGTTCGTCAAGGTAAAGTTGTAGAACTTGAAATTGATGAAACTGATTCAACAAAAATTAAAAATATAGTTGATGAAATTTGTGATAAATTGTTAGTGAACAAAGTTATTGAAGATTATCAATTTGAGGTGATTAAGTAAGTATGAAATCAGCAGTTATTGTATTCCCAGCTTCAAATTGTGATCGTGATGCAGTTGTTGCTTTGCAAAAAATTGGTAGCAAGGTTCAAAAAATCTGGCACCAAGAGTCTACTCTGGACAATGATCTTGATTTAATTGTTATTCCTGGTGGTTTCTCTTATGGTGACTATTTAAGAAGCGGTGCTATGGCAAAAATTTCTCCAGTTATGCAAGAAGTAAAAAGACTTGCACAAAGAGGAGTCAAAGTTCTTGGTATTTGCAATGGCTTTCAAATATTAACTGAAAGTGGATTGTTAGAAGGTGTTTTGTTGCGTAACAAAAAATCTAAATTTATCTGTCGTGATGTTTTGTTAAAAGTTGAAGATAATAAAACTGATTTTACACAAAAATACAAAAAAGACTGTGTGATAAAAGTTCCAATTGCTCATATGGACGGAAATTATTACGCTGATCCAGAAACTTTGAAAAAATTAGAAGAAAATGGTAATATTGCTTTTCGTTACGTAGATGTTAACGGCAATGTCACTGATAATGCAAATCCTAATGGTGCAGCTTTAAACATTGCTGGAGTATTTAACGATAGAAAAAATGTTCTAGGAATGATGCCTCATCCTGAAAGAGCGATTGATGCTAACACAGGTGGTGCTGATGGAATTTTGATTTTTGAAAGTTTACTTGGTTAAATACATAATTAACTATAGATGAAAAGCAAAAATAGTTCTAAGGCTTTTTCCTTAATTGAATTATCAAAATAGTGATAATGAGGTTGTTGGGATTATTATTGCTGGAGTTGTTCAAGGCACATGAATAGTAGATATAGCTAGATTAAGTAAGTGCCTAGGCAGCTACTGAAAGTTCTCATGTTACTTGGGTCAAGGTACTTTCTCTTTGGCTTGAAACCACAAGAAGCGAAAGCTTCACTTCTTCTGAAGTTTATGATAGATCTCAAATTAGGCATAATTAAAAAAATGGGTGGTTTTTTTGCCCATTTTTCTCAACTGTTTCAATGCTTCTCAAGATTTTTCTATTTTTTCCGAATAGAAATTGCTATTTTTTGATTCAAAAAAATGAATAAAAACTTGTCCAAAATGTTTCTTAATTTCTGTCAGAAAAGATGGTAAAAAAAGAGGCAAACAATCTTACAGATGTAGTTTATGTAATTACCGATGGATAATCAAAGGCAATCATCAAAAAAACTATCTAAAAGCATACAAGCAGTGTTTTCTTGGTTGCAGAACAATCTCAGAAATTTGTTTTGATATTGATGTTTCTTATCCGAAGTTAATCAAAGAGTTTGATAAGTTTAATGTGTCTGAAAGCTTGCAGGAGGATGGTTTGGAAGATTTTACAAAAACAATAGATCTGCAAATAGAAGCAGCTTTTTTGGACGGGAATATGATTTTTAGTTTTTCACGATTGCCAAAAAATGATCTATTTTAAAGAGATTAAGACTGAATCAGTAAAACACTTTCGTAATAATAGCTCTAAAAGCTGCTAATTACCGCATTATGAGCGTTACGATTGATGGCAGAAGAGGATATATAAATAACATCAGAAAGCTGCTTGGAAATATTCCAATTCAAATGTGTTTGTTTCATCAAAAAGCAATCATTCGAAGATATATAACAGACAAGCCTAGATCGCAGTGTGGTAAGGATTTAAAGGAGTTGATGCATCTGATCTGCAAAGTAGAATATCATCAAGAATTTATTGATAAGTTTTATTATCTACAATCAAAATATCGCGAATTGTTATATCAGAGAAATGAACTTGGACACTACAAACACAATAACCCCAAAGGCAATGCTGAAACTGAGTGCTTAATGCGAACAATGAAAGAAGAATGTCTTTGGATTAATTAATGAGTTTGATAATTTAGAACATCTTAATAAATCACTAATTGATTGGTTTG
>JACCEA011072254.1_pt1 | contig 46250 bp, 41 predicted proteins | sample 7449851 | NCBI WGS metagenome assembly JACCEA01 (sample SAMN15323453, study PRJNA562643) | freshwater metagenome | isolation source: river surface water | place: USA:Blue River Watershed | collected 2017-08-18 | reverse complement strand
TCTCAGCAGCGGCTTTCTCAGCATCGGCTTTCTCAGCAGCGGCTTTCTCAGCAGCGGCTTTCTCAGCAGCGGCTTTCAACTTAGGATCTTCATAGGCTACAAAGTAATTGATGCCATTTTCATGCCTATCAAGGATAACCGACGAAGTTTTGGAAGAGATTCCGGCATTATGGAGCGGAGTCAATCCAGCACTGGATGCTTCAAAAACTTGGCAGTTTTTAATTGCAAAGCCATGAACCATTGACGAAAGTGTTGAGTCGATTACTTGCGAAAACCTTTTTTTCCCGTCATCGTCAAGACATTTCAAAACAGCTAAAGCATATTGAATACCGCTTGAACCAAATGATTCGGGCGCGTAAACGTTGAAGAAACTAATGTCAAGATTTGATGCGTTCTCGACAGCTTGTTTGATTTCAGAAGTAGTCTTCATTGTTATTGTAATAGGAGGTAAAATTCAATTTTTTTTTCATTAAGAAAAATGGGAATATAATGCCCTCCTGATCTAAATTTTGTATACCCTATATGAATAGGGTATTTATGACTGTAGTATTGAATAAACTTCACTCTATAGTACTGTTTGTTATCCTGGATATGAAAGATTATCGGGAGTTTAGCAATATGATGTACAGCGATAATAGCTTCAGACCCTAACATCTCGCCATCTTTTAGAATAGATAATATATGTTTCTCCACTAAAGCGGGGGCACAGGTTCATCTTCAGAAATATGATTCTTAAGTCTAGTGGTCTGTTCCACAGAGTTCCTCAAAGAATAATCGTCATTATTACTCACAACATAGTTATAGATTGCTCTTCTCCAATCACGCACATCATTAGGAAGCAGTTTCTGAATAGTGTTGATTAGACAGTTACCATCTCCCTCAGCAGTACCAGGTATCAACCCAATATTTTTCAATTCTTGCTCAAGTGACATTTAATACGACATAAAAAATCATTTTTTTATTATTATAACTCATACCTTATAAAAGAAATAAATGAAAAAAGTGTTTACATTAAAAGGGTATCTTAATAAAATTGATTCTCAAAGCAAAAAAATAGAAGTTTTATTCCCGGCAGAATCTATTGATTCTTTTACCAAAGATTTTTTAACTAAATATTATCATTCTGGGAAGTCGCCACTTTTTCAAAATGGATACCATGTAAAATATTCTGATACTAGCATATTTTATATCGATAAGTCAGAATCTTCTCTAACACAAATGAATAATTTACTTGATAAAGAAGTCGTTCTCAAAGTCGAGTTAAAACATTATAATTTCTTCATTCAAAAAAAAAGAATAAATGGATGGAATTTAAACTTAATATCTATGAGCCCATTATAAAATCGATTTAAAAATAACCATATCTTTTTTTGTTTGATGAATCACGCAATTGTTCTGGGGTTTGAGAAGATACTTCTCGGGCATTAGCATCGACTTTAACACTCAAATAATCAGGACGACGTAAACCAACCCATGGATTGATATTTTCATCGTGTGAAGTAACTGTTTCAACTGAAGCACCAGATGTCCTTTGTTGTAAATCTTGTACATATTGATTATGCGATTCTGTTACACTTTTTTCCAAACCATTATCTAGAATATAGTCTTCGAAATTTTCATAAGAAGACCCAGATTCTTTAGAAGCCAGATCATCAACGTCTTCTAATTCAGACATATAACTTTTTCCTCTTTTTGAGGAACATCCCGCTCCCTTCATAACTACATATTTAGGCTTTGATTTTTTCTTTGAATCACTGAATAAGAAAACCAATACCGCTAGTATTATCACTATTACAATTAATGATGTATCACCTGTCATATTTATAACGTATATATTATTATACTAAAAAATAAATAAAAAATATTATAATCTAATTAATTTTAATTCAGAATTAAATTTTTTTAATTCAAAATTTTGCTTCTTTCATAAATTCTTGAAAAGAATCTTCCATTTGAGATTTAATAATTTTGTTCATTTCTTGTTTTGGAGGAGGTTTTACATATCTAATTTTTTTATTACGTAATGTTTTTAGATATTCAACTATCGACCGTATCTTATAAATGTATTCATAATTGCTTATCAAATTGAAATATATAAACTTCAATTCTTTTAACCCATCATCTAAAGGTTTATCAAACTTTTCGATATTTTCTTCTGCGATTTTTTCAATAGTTTCATTTATATTTTTTATATTCGACCCATCGTTTCCCTCGGATTCCATAAATTCATCTAAGTTTTTTGCAACATACTCGATATCGTTTTTATTATTATCATTCATATCAACAAACTTTTCATCGATTTTTATTTCATTTTTTATGAAATCAGAAACACGGTCTACGATTTTATTATTGGTAATATAAACTTTTTGAATAGTGCCAAACGATTTTTTGAGACGGGATTCTAATATAGATTTTCTCTCAAGATATCTATTCTCTGCGATTTTTAATATAGAAGGTTTATTTGCATAATACGTTCCTTGAAGTTCAAGAACATATTCGTCTTTTATTTTTCTTCGTCGCTCCAAATTTTCTTTCTCTAGTAATTTATTAATATATCTTTCACCATATCCAATGTTAGCTTTCTTTTTTTCGACGACTGTATTGATTTTTTTCAAAAGCCATTCTTCTAAATTTTCTTCTGGATCTACACTGAAACCAAGCAGCTTAATAATTGCAAGCATGGCTTCGTTATTTCCATATTTTTCAATGATCTTTGCATTTACTGCATTATAAGATTTTTTATATATGGTTTTATATATCGATCCTTTATTTTCATAATTAGCTTGAAACTTTGCGCTAAAATTATCTATGTATTTCCTGGCATTTTTCAGAATAGTATCTTCAGCTTTTTTGACATCGTCATCATCTAATGGATTAGTCGGTTCTACATGAAAATCAGGATGATATGTTATAAATCTAGCAAGTTGTCCATTAACAGAGCTAGACATATAATGATCTAGATCAATAGGCATATTTTTTTCTTTAGCCAAATCAGCAAGTTCCATCTGATCTCCTGCTTGTAGAGCTATTTTTCTTCCACGATAGTCATATTTAAATGGATATTTCCTAACGACTACATAATTGAATCTTTCTCCTGGAACAAGATCAATATCATATTCATCTTTCATTCTTCTTTTGAATGTGTGGATTTTTACATTTTGTTTATTTGGTTTATAAACACCAGTCATAATAAAACCAGAGAAATCATCTGAATTGTTCCAATCTTTTTGATAAATTTCTGTTATCTTATTTTCAATAATTTCGATAATAGTTAATATATTTTCTGGGCTCATAGTTTTTTTCAAAATATCCATACAGATATCCTTGAGCATATCAGATACGCCTCTCTTCTTCATTTCTAATCCTCGGATAAATAAAGGAACTTTAGGATCAAAGTTCGGTTGGCTTATATGAGGTAAACCTACATATTTTTTCTTCGCTGTGAATAATACTGGATAAAGCGATTCCTCATAGGCCATTTTGAGAAAGTTTGTCCCATTATCATCAGCTAACATTTTATTTACTCCTTCATTTAATGGGACAATTTTGTCGAATGTAATTTTGACTAAAGATTCCCAATACTCTAGCTTATTAATCTTATTCGTATAGAATTTTTTATCAATCTCAGCAAAGTTTTCATCAGGCATAGCCAAATATAAACTGTCTGTATTTGATGGGATTATTTCTCCAACTCCGGCATGAAATGTACCATCTTCTGTTTCGATGTCATATACATAATCCTGACAGGAATTTAATTTCTCGACTTTTATTATTCCTATATTTTTACGCGCTTCTTCGAATCCACAACTATAAATAACATAATTTTTATCAGTCGATTTAATATATACAGATGTTGTAAAGCAACGAAATAATGCAAAGATTTTTTGTGCAGTTAATTTATCAACAATAAGTTCTTTATCTAATAGTTTATACATATCATCTTTGCAACAAATGTTCAGTTCTTTCATTAGTTTTTCTTTTATATAAAGATGTAAATCATTTGGAAATCCATGAAGAAGTCGGTCTCCTATTTTTGCATCTTTTGGAGATATTATCTCTTTAGTATCTTTTAATAAAGAATGATCTTCTGTAACATCAATAGTTCCACGTCCAGTAGATACTCTAAATATTCTTTTTATTGTATTATGACGTATAACTCTAATTACTTTTTTCCATCCATTACAGGTCCAGATTTTTGTATTAAAACTTGGTATTTTATATTGTTTATTCATCCTAATGGGTTCGTTTTCATATGGTTTAAATTGAGGATAATCTATCCATTCCCCTCCATTTATACTATCTATTGAAATAATATCTATATTATTATTTCGTTTAATTATAATTGGAGTATCTGCAGTTACACTGTCTCCATAATACACTTTGCATTTCTGTTCTTCTACATATCTATATGCTTTTTTAATGTTGTCTTGGCCTGCTGAAGTAATACCTCCTGCTACCTGCAACAGATAAAGAGGTGAACGTTTGTTTCCCATGACACCATACATTGTATTCATGAACAACTTAATCGCCTTTTGTTTTGAATCAATAGAATTATAATTAAAACAGATATCTTCATATTCCTCTTTTCTAGCATCGAACTCTTCTTTGGGTAATGCTAGCATTTGTTCTTTTTTATGTTCCCAGTATTCTAATCCCTTTTCTCCTTTCTTTAACTTTTTCCTCATGTCAAATAAATTTTTCAATATAGTTGGCATGATTCCAAATTTGAAATCTTTTTTAGAAGGATCAATCTTATTATCATGACGAATAGACCACCCTCGAATAGTTCTTCCATTGAATTCAAATTTAATTTTATGAAGATTATGTTCTGGATTAGCATTGATCTTTTTTGCATATTCTTTGTCAATGATGATATATTCAGGAGATAAATTATATGCCATAATCAAAGACGGGTACAAACTTGAAAAATCTAAACCAGTAATAGGTCTGCCGGTAGGTTCTTCTAACATATCTCTGAAGCATTTTCGTTTAATATTAGTAGTCAAAGCTTTATCCACTACAATACCATGTTTTTCAATGAATTCTTCCATCTCTTTTATTTCTTCTTCGGGAACATCTAACCATTCTGAATATTCTTTATAACCTAATCGGGCTTTTGCAATCCTTTCATTTATACTAAGCTTACTTACGACTAGTCCCTTTATAGGCTGCTTAACAAAGGCGCCGGGAAATTTTCCTGATTCTGTCACCTCATTGTTAATATTGGTCATTTTCAACTTACAAAGATTAGCATTTGCAATAACTAAATTATGAATTTTAATTCCATTAGCTCTGTAAAATGCATCATATAAAGAAGTATAAGATATATTTGATATTTCTCTTTTATCTTGTAAAACATTTCTAATATTAGTTAGTTCATGACACCTTTGAGAATCAACAACGCAATATTTTCCTACTAAAGACATTTGTTCTAAAAGATCATCTGTAATTTTTTCCCCTTTTGTCACCAAAGCTTTAATATCACGATAAATTTTGAACATAGTTTGATAAGGCATATCTTCTTTACCTCCAAGTTTATTTTTTGATAAGAAGAAGTTTAAGCTCCATTTTTCTGAGGTTGGATATAATTGCCGAAATATAAGCATTACATCAATTGGTATATATCCATACATTTGTAGATTTGCGCCTTCTGCATTAACATCAGCCTCGATTTTTACTAAAATTGATTTATAATATCGTAGAACTTGTTCGTCAGTCCTGTTTTCTTGGATTATTGCATCAAATTTATCTCCTATATATTTTAATAAACCGGGGTAAGATTTTGCACGATTGATAATCCAGTTCCAATCATAAGAAGAGTCGTTGAAACCCATTACAATTTCTGGATTCAACTTATTAAAACATATGGCGAAGGCTTTGATCAAGTTTTCTTCATTTTCGCAGACCACTGTTAAAAAGTCAGGATTAGGCGCACATGGATAATCTACTAAGCATATTCGCAAGATTTGATCCCCAGAATGATACCACTGAAATGTTATACCGATCATAAATACATTGTGATTTGGATTGTCTGGTAAAGGTACTTCACCGTCATCTAATGAATTATATGTTTCGATATCCCAGCACATAGTCATACTATAATCTTTTAGAAGATGTTTTTCAAGATTTCCTATAACTGTTTTAATATCATTAATACTGACTTGAATTACTTCTCCTTTTATATATTTGTTTATACCATCTGCTTCAACTCTATAATTTTTACATTTTATCCAATAGGATGGTTGTATAAGATAGTCACGAAATACCACGCGATAATAACATGTAAGATCATCGTGAGCAGTTTCTAGTCCTTTAGCGCGCACATATTCAATAGATTTTTTACGATGGTCTAATTTATCAAAATATACTTTTACATAATAACTTAGATGTTCTTGAAAATATTTCAAAGGTTTTCCGGTATCTATTTCATAATGAGTAGGTTGAACTTTAAATCCATACTCCGGCATTCTCATATTTTTATTTACTGTAGCGCAGAATCTATTGAAATCGATCTCTCCGTCCATTTGTAATTCATTAAAGATTTCTCTGGCAAATTCTTCTTTATCTTCTATAGAATCAGGAATTTTTATTTCAAAATATGGTTCAATATCATTTATACAAACAGATATTTTACGCCCATCTTCTAAAATTCCAAATAACACTAATTTATATTTAGATTTTGTATACTGACCATCTTGGAATGGTCTGTCATCAAACATAGAGTTCGGAAGAAACAATATTTCATCTCCTGCTCCTAAATCCTTTGAAATTTTATTATATAAATTTTTATCCAAGAATTTAATTCGATTAGGAATAGACCCGATCTCTTTGAAATTAATGACTTTGTTATGCCAATTGTTCTTAATATCAGTCATATTATATTGTAACATTATAGTTTAAAATATATTCAATTTTTTTGTATATATTTTATATTTTTTTAATAAAAGTCTTAAATAAAATATAATGACTGAAATTGAAGATAGATTTGCTATAATAATTAAAAGATTTTGTACAGCTTTGGCACTGTTTGTACAAGTAGTAAGTCACCCTACTCAGGCATCTACAGAAATCATTAAAAAAAAGAAAAAAAGATCTATTGATTTTGACCAATATATATCAGCAGTAGATGAATTTAATAGTATAATCGAAAGAATAATCTTTTATTTAAAGTTAATAATATTTTCTCTAAATAAGTTATTTGTGCATAGAACATTAGATCGTTTGACTGATTTTTTAGATAAAATCCGAGATTTTTTAATGTTTTTAATCAATGAAGATGTAATAACTAGATTAAATAATCTAGAAGACAAACTAAATAAAAAATTTAATAATAAAATTAATCTTATAGACAAAATAGGAAAAATAAAGTGTATAATTTTTAGATTATTTGATATATCTATAGATATTAGTGCAATCTTCATACCACAATTATTTGTTGTAAAAAAAGTTATATCTGTATTAGAACAAAAAACGGATTCTTACTTACAATATAAAACTAATTTAGAAGAGTTGAATAAAATTAATATTGATGAAATTACTAAACAACTGATCGACATCCAATTACGCTCTGAAATAATTTTATCATTAGATTCTGATATTTTTCTAAAAAAATTAGACAAAAAAGATTTTAATCAAATAATTAGTTCGATAGAAGACCTTCAAAAAGATTATGTAGAAATAAGTCAAATTTCAATTAATCTCAAAAATGAGATTGGTAAATATAAAAATAGGCAAAAAAATATATTTATGTATATTAGAGATATGTTTTCAAATTCAGATCAAATTCATACGGAATAAATTTCTATATGTTCTTCTGGTCTTCTAATAAATTTGAACATTTGGATTATATTTTTTGTAAATATAACATTGAATAACCATTTTTGTTTAAAGGGATTTAAAATATCAGATGCCATTATTTGCAATAATTCATCTAATTTTGTTTTACTGATCATAAGTTTTCCTTTATTACAATAAACACCAGATTCCTTTTTATCTTGGCAAGAAATTAAAATATTAGGAAAATTTTGTAATTTTTTTGCGATATCTTTTTCATTTGTTATCAATACCACTCTATCTGCTAACTTTTTTAGTTCTTTTAATAAAATATCTTTGTTCATTGTTCTTAAATCATTTATTTTTATCTTATCAAAATTGTATACTGATGAATCTATATATTCTAATAGCAGTTTTTTATTTTTATGTTCTATGACATAATTATTTATCTGTTTTGTTATTTTAACAATATCTTCATTATATATTAACTCATATAATACTTTTAAAGATTCATTTATCTTAATATACTTCTGATAATATTTTTTGATTAACTCATCAATTTCTTCAATTGTTTTTGTTGAGTCTATATCAATTTGTTTTATGATTTCTTTTTTGATTAAATGTCTTAGATGAACATTTTTTTCCTTATTTAGTAATTCTGTAAATTCAAGTATAAGCAACTCATATATATGGTAATTATATAATTGTTTTGATAAATCTTTTAAATTTCGATCTGTATTTTTAATATTATTAGACAAGTTATGATTTATTTCGTCAGGGTGATAGAGAATTCTTTCCATAGGGGCATTTTTTAATTTTTTTGCAATCTTAAATTCTATAGAATCATGATAATAATTTATATTATTATGTATAAACCCTATTACTTTTGACGAAGATTTATTCCATGGGTTATCCAAATATAACCATTTATCAACGCGAATATATTCGTATACTGGATGAACTCTTTGTTCTATTGGTAAATATTTTTTTGCCTCCTCTATTATAAACCCCATTTTTTCTGATTTTAGAGCTATCCAATGATTAAAGTCTTTGAGAAATTCGTTGAGCAATTTAAATGATGTTTTATATTTTTTTATTAAAAATGGTTCATAAATAATATTTACACCTTCAATGTCTGTATAATGTGAAAATATTACAGGCACGTAAATACTTTTCCCACTCTTAACAAATTCTACATAATAACAAAGATTATTCTTATTGATGAAATAACTTTTTATTGCATAATTTTTATTATCTTTCTCAAATTCTGTATATGCTTCTAATGTAATATCTAATCTATTATGACTTTGTAGTTTTTCCCTATTAGAATACTCTATCACAGAACTTATGATATTCATAACTGGATCATTATACTCAAAAAGTTTTTTCTCTATCAATTTCGTTTTAAAATAAACAATCGAATTAATATTATATATAGGATAATATTCATTCCTTGTTCTAATTATCATGATATTTTTATAGTCCGGATTCAATAGTTTCGTAGGTGTATTGAATCTATTAGATATATTAATTTTTACATTTTTACCTGTTCCAGCTCTATCGTCAAAAATTATAGAATGTAAATATAAATAATAGTATGCTATGTCTATAAATATATCATTCCATGGTACTTTTTTAGGTATTTCTATTTCATTTATATTAATAAATGCGACTTCAATTCCTCTAATAAGATCATTAGGAGTTTTAAAGTAAGATATAATTTTTCCATCTAATATGACTTTGAATTTATTCTGTTGTTCTTTTATTAATTTTATTATCTTTTGACATAATTCCTTAATAGTCATATCTAATGAAAATGCCAAACATGAAACAAATCCTATATTATTTATATATAAAGCATTCTGTTCAATCCCATATATATAAAATTTATTTTTACATTTTGGTTCAACTCCGGTAGTTGTATCCGAAAATGATTCATATAAAAGAGGTTCAATAGATTCTTCTGGAAGATTACTTAAACGACCAGGAGATACTTGTTTACCATATGACATAATGTATTTTGTATCAAGAATAATATTATATTTTTCCTTTTTATATTTGTGTTCTTCCATACATGTTTTATATATTAATTGTTTGATCTCTTGTTCAGATTCGTCTATCGATTTAATCTTACAACATGGGATACAAAAGTCTTTAGGATGTTTTTTGACTATAAATTGTATATATGGGTATCTTGGATTTGGACAATAATATAATGCAGGACTATTTGTTGTAAAGTTCCAATAATTAACAACACGGTCTTTTTTTTGTTTTTCTAAAGCATTATATTCATCGTTTGTCAAAATAACAGGCTGTACCTTTTTTTGACATATTCTAGAATAAATCAATGGGCTATTGTATATTTTTTTGAAATCATATAATATAGGATCTTGATATTTTAAAGTCTTGATATTCTTTTTGAGCTTTAATTGAAGGACGTCTTCTTTTTTCGCATATTTTTTCTGAGATTCTATTAAAGCAAAAATATTTACTATATACATGTAAAATATGTTAAATTCTTGTTCTTTGATATCTTCAATATTAATTTTTATATCACCTTGCCTGTATTGAAATTTAGTATTACGATTAAACTTAAATAGTTGTTCCCATCTATTTTTAATATTTGAATTTGTAAGAAATGAATAATAATTATCCACTACCATATTTTTTTCTATGCGTGATATATCATAAACATATGTACCTTTATCAAAATAGTATTCTAATAAATTATTAACTTGATCTATTTTATTAATTGATACTATTCCAGCTTTTGTGTAATCTTCTAAAATTTTTTCTAATATTTTAAATTCATAGTATTTTACATATTTCCTATAAATTATCGATAAATATAATTCAGAGAATCTAGAATTTTTGTTACTTATTTTTTCTAAGCTGAAATTAGATTGGGTTACATAACTGCCCATTTTATTAACTCTATTGATGAACTCATTTATTTTATTACTCACTATTTCAAATATATCATTGAAACTATATAATTTTTCTTCTGACCATTTAGATTTTATTGTCATATTACCATCATTAAATAAATATAGCTCCAAAATTGATTCATGAGCTTTTATATGAAATAAAATACTTTTAGTAGGTATATTTGTTTTAATCTGTTCTGCATTCATGTATGTCTTATGCATTATTATATGCCTACCTTCATATATCACAGAACATTTACATGCGAATATATCCCTATTTAATTCTATTTTATCAAATAGATTCCTCAAATTCAGAATAGGATAATCGTAAAAACTGGTTACTTGTATGACAGAATTTGTTATACCCACATAAATATTATCTTCTATAGATTTTCTTAAAGATTTTTTATCTTTACTATTAAATAAATCAAATGCCTCTTCAGTTATCTTTTTTTCAATATCATATTTTTTAATATTTTTATTAACATCTAATGACAAGTCTGGATATGTTTTTTGAAATGCTTCGTTTCCAATTTCTATGTAATCAATCCATGCCGAATGAGTCATCATTGGCCAAAATAATAATATATTACCATAATATAAAATCTCTGACTCATCTTTTTTAAATTTTGTATTTGTTATAAATTCATCCATATTCATCATATTAAATTCTAAAACCCCTAATTTAGTAACTATGTTTTCTAATATAGATGATGTATCATATGTTTTTATTTTAATCATATTTTTAATGTTATAGAAATTCATTAATACTGGTATATCGGCAATAAATTCTACATTCTTATTAAGAACCAAATTATTCAATACATTAATATTAACAACTTTATCATTTATAAAAATATTATAATTAAGATTGTAGTTAGATTTATTGTAAGAATACCATATATTTTGCTTAAATATAGGAACCCCAGTGGCAGTTGCTATCTTTTCTTTAAATTCTAATATAGTATCAAATGGGTATAGATTAAATTCATCGAATATATATTTTACTTTTTTTGTATATTTTGGTGGTTTAGCAGGTATCTCTTTAATTTCTGGAGTTTCAAATATTTCGCTTAAGGCTTTTACTTCTTCTAAAGAGATTTCTTCTTCTTCGTCAAACTCTTCCCCTCCTTTTATAGTTTCACCAAAACCTAGTTTAGATTTCCAAGATTTTCCATAAAAATCTTTTAAAATCTTTTCCGATCTTTGATTTAGTTTATTATTTTGAGAAGATATTATACTTTTTTTCACATCGTCCTCAACATCTCCTATAAATATATATTTTTGGACAATTTCTCCAGATTTATTATATAAATTTAATCTAATTGGCGTATTTACGAATGTATGCATTATATATAAATAGATAATATAAATTTATAGAATATGTATAAATTTGTAAGAAAAAATATCATAAAATCATAAAAAATAATAATAGTTTTAATATACTTATATATAGTGTATTTCTCATATATTTTGAAATATATACTTGAAATAAATACTTGAAATAATAATGAAAAATTTAATCATAATAGTATTAATACTTATTATATTTTATGAAGAACTAAGTTCTAGATGCTTTGAGTTTTTTAATACCACCTTTGTTAAATCGAATATTGATAATAATCAATATAGAGTACTCTCTACATATGAAGATGCACAAAAAGCATCTGATATAATGGGAGAAATAAATATGTTTGCCATAAATTTGATAACAAAATTAAAAAAAAAATATGTCGATTCAGACATTCCAGGGAACTTGGAGAATAATATAAAAAATAAATTGCAATACGAAAAAGGAAGAGAATTGACCATCAGGTTATTAAGAAATTTTAGATCTGAAAATTTACAAGAAAATGAACCTGAATCACCTAATAAAACCAGCTATACAAAAGATAAGAGTATAATAGCCTTATGTTTAAGAGAAAAGGATTCTGGAAAAAATGATTTACACGACACAGAAGTATTAAAATTTGTTTTCTTACATGAATTGGCCCATATGGCAACAACGGAATTAAGTCATTCCAAAACATTTTGGACAAATTTCAAATTTTTATTGGAGTTTTCTGAATTAAATAATCTTTATAAAACCCCTGATTTTGAAAAGACACCTAAACGCTATTGTAGTACAAATATTACCTATAATCCAGTAAGTGATAAAAATTTAAAAAGTTACTTTCATTGAATAAAAAGTATTTTATTCAATAATATATTTTATTTATAGTATCTATAAAAAAGATTTTTTATAATATAAATGGACGATTTTGAAGAGTATAATACTAAATCTAGTAAAAAAAATATTAAAAGACCATCAAGAGATGATTTTCCCAGTATGATTTCTGATTTAATATCAAATATTAATTGGAAAGTAGCGTTTTTCTTGTTGATATTGGGAATATTAATATTTAGTGATGTTTTTGTTGAGTTATTTTTAACTTCTTTTGATGACGCGGTTTATGCACAAGATCCTACTACCAAAGGCACATTTATACAATTAATTTTATTCATATTTGGATATATAATTATAGATTTGTTAGTAAAAGGTGAGATAATTTAGAAAAAAATTGATTATATCAATTTTTACTATATTATTCATCATATAAAGATTCGTATTCGTCGGAATCAGGAGAAATAGGTCTTACATGAGATTTTTGCGGGTCAAAGCTTATTTCAGGCCAATATTTGTATAATATGTATTGCATCCAATAGTATAACTCTTGAACTTCTAACTCGCTATTAACACCATCAAAATTAATTTTACCGCTACTCAATATTTTAATAGTAATTTTTTTGTTTTCTTTATTCGGAATAGGTTTGTTAAACTTAACTAGAATTCCTGGATAGCGTTCGCTGTTATTAGTTATCTCAGATATATTTAATAATTTTTTATTAAAATATCTGAAAACTTCGTATTTTAAGTTGTTTTTTTCAATGCAATCTAATGTTTTTACATAATCAGATATATTTTTAGACGACTCTTTGAGGGACTTTTCATAATATAGTACATCTTCAAGCTTGTTCAATATAATAGATATATTTTCTTGTATGATTTTACATGTGTAATTTCTCATTACTGACATTATGTAAGGAATTTTTATTGTTTTTTCTGGCATTAGATTGTTTAGATAATTTTTTAGTATAGATATTGGATTAATAACATCCGTCATATCTGGTTTTTTTACCCCTGGTATTTGAAAATTACCATTTCTGAATATTTTTATTTTAGAAATCTTTTTTGTTTCCGAATTATAAATTTCAAATGTGATTTGGCTACTAAAATACATACCGGTACCTTGCATTTTTCTTTTTGTTTTTTTGTCTTTAGGTTTTCTTCCTCGAGCGCTATTTTTTTTATAACTTTTATCCTGAATTACGTCTTCTTCTGGGATTTTTTTGTCATTCTGAGTTTTACATACACATCCCGATTCATATTTTGAAAATATTTTGTATATGTTCTGAATAGAATCTAAATATTTGTTAAATAAATCTAAATCATCTCCTTTTATATATTTTTCTGATATTATATATAATTCATCGATATTATCTTTTGATAATGTTTTAAATCCGAAGAATGCTACGAATAATTTTATAATTGTATTTATTTTTTTCTTTGTAATGTAATTTTCGTTTAGCAGATTAAATTTTATTTTTTCTTCGTATAATTTTTCACACTTTTGTTGGTTTTGTTCAATATATAAATGGTGTTCTTTTATTTCTTCTACATTAATTAGTTTTGTGTGACAAGGACACCCTATTTTTACGATTTGATTTGAATTTATAGAGCGTAACATATTTTCAATATTATGATTAATAAATATGTTCGGAAAAGTGTATATTTCCCCATAATTACATCCAATTTTTACTATTTCGCAATATTTTTTTTCAGGAATATCTAATTTTTTTATCAAATCTTCTTCGTTAAATTCGATATTAGATAAATTTCCTCTCGCGGTTAGAGTACTTGGAGACAATTCTGTTATTTTATCGCACGGTGATATCTGTTTTAGAAATTCTATACTTTTCATTAAGTTTTGTTTCTCTTCTTTGATAACACCGGTATAAACATCTATTTCATTGATTTTTTCGTACTCATAATATTTTAATTCTCTTTCTTCAATATTTAGAACTTTTAAATCTTTTTTTTTTATTTTTTTTGACGCGACTTCTACTTTTTCTTCTTTTTTATTACTAAGTGCTAATTTTTCTGTAAAAAGTTCATGGAGTTCTTTTTGCATTTGTAATAATAATTGCAACAAATTTATGTTTAAAATATTTCAATTTTTTTTAATTATATTCAATATACTCATGCAGACTTTTGGATCTGGACCAACTAATATAAGTAATATAAAAGGCATAATTCAAGCCGTGGCTATTATCGCCGTAGTTGTGCTTTTATTTTATGTTGTATATTCGTGGAATAACAGTGAAGATAAACCTGCTTCTGAAACAGGAAAAAATATAGGAGAAGGAATTGGTTCTGCTGCCGTTGGTTTAGCGTCTAGTATCATTAAAGATATTGGTAAAGAATTAGAAATTAATACAAAAAATGAAGGTGAAGATTGTAATTCTCATGCAAATTGTAAAGGATGGGCTCCAGGTCAACCTGATAAATTAGCTTGTTGTAATGGAAAATGTACTAAATTACAAAGAGATTGGGCTGGGGTAGGATATTGTCCCGATGAATGTAAAGATGCTCCAGCTCCATTAGGTGGAAGATGCGATAGAGGATATAGCTGGCCTAGAAAAGTGGGCGAACCATGCGATACACTCTTTGCCTGTACTACAGGATTATGTAAAAATGGAGTATGCGGCCCAGATTGCCCAAATGGAACTAATCAAACAGCAGCCACCTGTTGGTATGATAGGGGCATCGGTAGAATACCTAACAAACAAGATTGTCCTTCGAATATGAGAGATGATGGATTAAGTTGCTGGTTAGATACATATGGAAGAGGAGCAGGATATGCTGCATGGGATTGGGATAAATGCACTAGAGAAAACTCTCAAGGTTGTGAATGGAATGGTGCTATGATCTATCCTAAATGCAGATCTGGTTATCATAATGTAGGATGTTGTTTATGTGAACCAGATGGAGGACCTGGAATAAAAAAAACATTATTCCAGCGTCATTATTGCAATGATGATGAAGAATTGAGAGACGGATTATGTTATAAAAAACCAAGAGATGGATTTAATTGCGTTGCTACAATTTGTAGCATGAATAGATAATTTTTGTTAAAAATTAATTATTTTTATTTTTTACATAATTTTACTTTAAATATATTTATATATTTAAATATACTATTAAAATGAGTAGTTCAGGAGTATTTAATGTCATAACTAATACAGGAAAACAAGACAAATTATTATATGCACATGACTACCTTAAAAAAAGAATAAACGAATTTATTATACAAAGGAAACCTGATATTACAGATAAAGATCTATTAAGTCTTCCTGATAATAGTTATTTAAATGTAAATGATTATATTTTACCCAGCTTAAATGTTATGGAACAAAGTCATACGGTATTTGTTAATGGAACTTATAAACCATCTTTATTGATAGCTTCGGAATATTTCAAAGTACCCTATTCTGCGCCAAAATTTGGAGAAAAAATCAGTTTTACCTTACCAAGTGCTGGAAATTTTATGACAGATTGTGTATTACATATCAAAATAAAAGGATTATCTGCTAAAGATCCGAGAGATAGAGTTAGATATGTAGCTTTGTTGGGGCATAAATTATTAGAAAATGTGCAATTTACAGTCGATACCCAACACATCTTAGATGAATATACCACGGATGATTATAATTCTTATTATCAATTTGAAGTTCCAGAAGATAAAAAAATTGGATGGTTGCGAGGAGTTGGACAAGAAATTCCCGCGCTTGGTTATTTAACATCAGATCCTTCTTTTGATATGCATAGGGAATATAAATGGATAGGAAATGGAAATCAAACACTTAAATATAGTCATGGCGTAGTAGAACTTATGATACCGTTGTTATTTTGGTTTAAAGATATAAAAAACGCACTGCCTAGTCATATTATCCCCTGGGGTAGAACTCAAATTCAGGTAAAATTGGCAGAAGTTAATGAGATTATCGGCTTTGCAGATTATGGAGGCGGTGGGTTATATAATGAACCAACCATGGAATTTTGTGATCTCTATATTAATAATCTATTTACTCCGCCTGAGATTTTTGATATCTACAAAAAGAAATTTGTATTTAGTTTGATCAGAGTTCATAAACACCATAAAGAACTCATAAAGACAAATTCTGAAAATGAACACGAAATTAGATTGAACAATTTGAAATGGCCAACTGAAGCTTTATATTTTAGTTTTAGACCAAGATCTAATCTTGCTCTTAGTCAATATTGGTATAAAAATTGTAAATTAACTGAAAAGAAATTTAAGGTTCCTGTTGTTGCCAAAGATGTATCTACTGTAATAACAGGAACAGTTTCTTCATCCCCGGCCTCTACTTCAAATACAGCTGTTTTAGTATCAGGCTTACTATCCGGTATAGATAGTACGTATAATAATTACGATTTCGTAATCACAGGAGGTAAAGGATATGATTCAGATGATATTACTAATAATCGTTATACAATAACAGCATATAATGGCACGACAAAACAAATCACCATTTCTGGAAGTTGGAGCGGGTATTCACCAGATAGTACGACTACCTTCGAATTATTCACTCCTCAGCTTGCTATTAATTTAGTTAATTATTATGAAGAATCTCCAGTAGTTGATACTGTTGCATTAGTTGCGAATAGTATAGAAATATATAAGAGTAATTCAGAAATGTTTTATAATTCATATCTTCCATATAAGTACAGCACTATTAATACTCCACATGACAGAGGTCAGTACTTAATGTCATTTTGTATGGAAATGTTGAAACATAATCCTAGCGGAAGTTTAAATGTATCTTTATGTAGAGAATTATACATGAGGTTCACTTCTCGCAATATTAATTCTACCAATCCAGTAGATTTAATAGTTTTATCCAGAGCTATCAATTTCTTGCTTGTAGACAGCGGCACGTTAACATTAAAATACTCATCTTAAGCGTAAATAAATCAAAAAATAAAAATATTTTATTATAAATAATACTTTCCATACCACAAGGATTCTTCCTCAATAATTGGATTAAATGAAGATGTCAGCTGTGTTCCGGGATTTTCTGTTTTCCATGTAATTTTAATAATATCGTCAATTTTAATTCTATCATCTATAAACGTTAATATCTTTTTTTGAATGTTGATAAGTCTATCAATTCTAAACCCCATTTCAAATTCTTCGTCATCATAATCATCGTTGTTGTTTTTATTATTTTTTTTACTATCTCCGAATTTTTTGTAATATTCTACACCAATTTCAAGCCTTTTAACAAATATAATATTTGAATGCATATATCTTTTAAAAATTTTCATATATGGCATATTAATGCAATATTGCGTACTGTTGTATATACTTAATTTAGGTAAAATTATACCAAAACCTCTTTTAAAATATTTCACCAATCTTCTTTCGTATGTAGTACTTCGACGAGTTGTATCGACTATATTCATCATATTTTCGAATGAGAATTTAGAAAGAGAAGTCAGATATATTTCTTTTCCATCAAATCCAATTGCAGAACTTCCTATATCAAACCCATGTAATATAGCGCTTTTTGTTTTATATAATCGAAATATGAATTGTAATTTAAATACACTATATTTTTTTGGATAACTAATTACTATGGATAAATTATACCTATGTTTAATATATGCTTTTAATTCAACGCCATCGATATTCAAAATTGTAAACACAAGTTTGATCACTTTTTTTGATGCTTCTTCTTCTGTTAATCCGTAAATAAAGAAATCAATATCTGTTCTCATCATTGCTAATCCTATAACAAGATTAGATATACATCCTCCGGCTATCAAAACATTATCGAAATCTATATTTTTTAAGAAAGGATATGATTCATAGAATTCTTTAATTAACTCATCTAAATTTTTGTTTACATTTTTTTGATAACGGTTAATATAATTATCACAGGCATTTAATAAAGTTGGTAATGTCATATCCCATTTTACATTTGTATTAATACTAGAAATAGGAAACAAATCATCTTCGACCTCTTCATACCTTTTTCCATTATCTATTTTTAAAAGATTTTCGACAATTTCTTTGCCGGTAATATTTTGTAATTTTAAATTTTGTAAATCTAGGGGAGTTTCTTCCGGAACAAGATATATTTTTTTAGACATATTAAATAAAGATGCATTAATGGATAATTCTATGATATAATTTCCATTCGATTTATACAATGTACACACACTTTCATCTTTAAACATAGAAATATATTTTTCTAAATTTTTATCATACTTATTTTCAAAATTCCCTTTATATTTTATCTCATTATATACAGTAGATACTATATATTGACCATTTTTATAATAGAATTTTATATCATACCCGCTGATTTCGATATTAAATTCGAACATTTTAGTGAAAAGATTTATTCTAAATAAAAAATTCAATTTTTTTATATAACTTTATAAGAGTAAAATATAAACATGGATCCAACAGAATTTTCTAATGATGTTATATCGGATGCGAATACACTAAGAAATAATAATGTACAAAAAAGACAAATAAAGGAAATCTCAAGTGAGATATTGCGAAAAATAAATGATGAAATAAAATTGGCACATCGAGATGGTCGACATTTCATTATTACAGAAATTCCCATCATATTCGATATTTCTAATATGAGTAATAAAGATGCACAAAGGAGAGTCTGGTCTAATATAATTGAAGTTCTCAGATCGAAGAATTATAGAACGTGGATAAATGCAAATACTAATTCATGTAAATTAAAAATTACATGGCTTAGTGTAGATGAAGAGAATATGATAAACTTCCAGACATCTTTATTAGCAAAGCATTCTCAACAATTCTGAACTATACCGCAGTTATACATCATTTCTTTAAACTCTTCTGGAGATAAATCTCCGCCATATTGTTGCATTTGGTAAGGATCTGGATAAGATACATAATCATTCATTAATCTATTATAGAAAAACTTATGCAACAATCTTAATTTATTTGTCATCTCTATTTTTTCAATTATTGTATAGTTTCTAGTTTCTATAAATTTATTAGCGCAACCAAAGCTACAAAACACTCCATAAGTGCTGATCGAATAAGTCATTTTATCTGAATCGTAATCCAACCTCCTATTGGTTTTTGGTTCGATAACTTTTGGTATAAAAACAGGAGTTGTTTCAAATCCTAACGTACAGTGCCAGCATTGAATATTAGTTCTTTTTGGCCACATATCAAAATTTTCGAAAATACTGGGTAATTTATCATACGATATAAATTTTTTTTGTTCTTCGGATTCATTAGAACATGAGATTTCGTTATTTTGAGAATTAATATTTTCCAAAATTTTCTTCTCAAAAATATCATCAGTCGAACAGTCTTTCTTAAAGACTCCTTTTATAAACAGAATTTTTGGGATTTTAATTCCACTAATCAGCATTATTTAAAAATGATAGATAAATTTTATAAGTATAATTTTAATGTTAAATATTATTTAAATTGTTTTTCGATTCTAATAAAGTTTTTTGAACAAAATATATATAATGTCATCTTATAATTATGGAATGGATTTTGGATATGATCAAATAATGTCTAATCAAATAGACGAGCTCACGTGTTATTCAGATGAAACCTCTAGAAAGAGAAATAATGATAATCAAATACTGATAAATAGACTAAAACAAGTAGAAAAAAAAGAAAGTCTACAAAATTATTTAGAAAAAAATATTAAGGCCGAAACAAATTTACGTCATGATTCATGTGATTGTCATAAAAATGCGAAAATGGATATTAAAAATGATTTGGATTCATTTAAAAAATCTTTAGATGAATTACAAAGGAAAAATGATATGCTGACTATATTTATTATATTTCTAGTTATATTTGTAGTAATGCAATTTAACTCTAATTCAAAATATATCATTCCTATTTCTGGTATTCAAAAAGGAGATCCCATTGGACAATCAATAGTGGCTTTATAGTTTTATATTAAAATTTTAATATAATTACTCAGATAATAATAACATCAGTACTATTACTATTGCTACTGCTCCTCCAATAAGCATTAAATTTTTTGGTTGTAAAACTTTGCTAGCAGTATTTTGCATAAACAAAAATCCACCGCCAATTACAACTGCTATAATGATAAATATTATTCCAAATCCGCCGAATAAATCAGCGGATTTTTGTGTAGCATCATTACTAACAGCACTATCTGTTGTTAAAGCTGTAGCTATAGCAGAGTTAGCTTCGTTGGTGAGCGTCATAATAGCTTCAGCTTCATTTTGTTGAGTGATATCTCTTGCAGTTGTTGAATCAACATTTGCAAAAACTATGGAATTTTTTTGTTTGACACTCGCTGCTATATTCTGCAAATTTTCATTAGTAATTTTTGCGCCAATTTTATTTTTAACTATATTTTGAACTTCTTGTTCAGTTTTATTAGCTATTCCTAATGCGGGTGCTTCTTGCATTACTTTATTAGTTAAAGCTGCCGTTAAATCAGATTGGAGATCTCCTTTTGCAGCAGATGTTTGTAATGCAGAAACATTGATTTTTACACTACTTACTTGCGAAATACCCGATATTTTCGAATCTTTAATGTTACTAAAAACTAGACTATTTTCTTGTTCTATTGAAGAAGCTGCTGAACTACTATTTCTGTTCATAACTTCAACAGATACTTCGTTAAGCATCTGATTAATTATTTTTTGTTTACTTGTGTTTCCTCCCATTTTATTTTTTTATTAAAGAATATATAATATATAAATATTTTTATATATAAAAATATAAAAATTTATAAAAAATGAAAGTAACAAAAAGTCAGGCGTTAAGAGCTGCAAAACAATTAGGAGTAAATCTAGATGTAATTGATATAAATACCATAAAAAAGGGAATAGATGTAGAATTAGAACATGGAAAAAAACATGGAAAAACAAATGTAACTAATGATTCCATTATTTTAAGTCTAAAAATAGCATGCGCTCACTTGGAAGAATACCCAGATTATTATGATGCTCTGGAGAAGATGGAAGAAAAGTTAAAAAATAAATGGAAAGGGAAAAGGAAACCACAGATCTTTTTATAAAAATATTCAAAAAAAAAAGACTATATTTTGAGAAATCATTATAAAAAAATGATTATTTAATTAGTAATAATGTGTCAACATAGAATATCAGATTCTATTATTGAAAATTTAAAAAAAGTGGCACACAATTCTTCTATGTTACAAAAGCACGCGGCTGCTCTTATTAAAAGTAATAAAGAAATATGTATGGGGTATAATAGATTATTAGGAAAACACATGAGTATACATGCTGAAATGGATGCTATATACGATTTTATAAAGAAAAATAGTAGATACGAACTTAAGGGGATGGACGTTATTGTTATAAGATCTAAAAATGATAAATTATGCACATCTCGGCCATGTAAATCTTGTGCTGACAAAATGAGAGAATTAGGTATAAGAAAGGTATACTATTCAGATTGTGATGGAAATATTGTATATGAATATATAAATGATATGGAAATAACACATATGAGTTCACTTCAGAGGATGAAAAATCGCGAGATAATGTCTTCTTAAGAATTTGTATTTTTATTTACAACTATATAAAAATTTCGTTTAAGAATTAAATTGTTTTTTTTATATTGTATAAATAATTGTATAGATAGTCACTTTTTAGTGAATGATACCTGATAAATTATATATTAATTTGAAAATTTTAGGAAGAATACAAAAAAATGGTAAAATAACACGGAGCTACGATGGAATAATTGCGTTAGAGACGGATAGTTTTCATCAATGTGTAAAAAGATTTATGCGATATGATTCTCGCAAACAATCGATATTCGAAATTAATAGTATAATAAATGAATGCTTTAATATTTTACACAATTTATTAAATTTAAAACATATGCAACAAAAATACTCTTATACTTCCGAATATATGAAAACGTGTGAAGATATTTATACATTAGTAAAACACTTAGAAGAAGCTTGTTTGGGGATTTCTAATTTGAAATTCACGTATATAAATGACATAAATATTGAGGCTCAGTTGGAGATTATTATAACGAAGATTAATAATACTATTAGGGATACAAAAAACGCATTAATAGAATTTGTTTCATCTTTACCTAATGATAAAAAGAAAATATTTTCTAGTTTAACTATAGATTCTTCTAATATAAGTAAGGTTTCCCAGGATGATATAAAAGAATTGATTATTGAGCAAAATAGAATTATAAAAGATAAAATAGATATGGAAGTTTCGATGAATAATTTTCAAGAATGTGAATAAAATAATTTTTTTAATATACTTTTAATTTATAATAAAAAATGTATCCAAAACGAAGGCCAGATGGTACATTGATATTTCCTGATCATTTAGAATTTACCCCGGATCTATCACCTCGTGAAATATTTGAGCAAGGTGCGATGAGTGGGACTTACTGGCGGCCTCTTAAAAGTTTAGTGACTGGGAAAAACTTGAAGGATTGGCATAAAAAATATCCCTTTTTAAAAGATTTGCCAAATGATATTATGATAAGACCTATAGATCAGGCAGATCCTAAATTAAATAGATATAAAGTACATGCTTCATTAAAATATGAAGAATGGGTAAAATATGGATGGATTAAGCTACCAGACGAATACGGTTGGATCCAGTGGTATTGCGAATTCTATAATGGTAGACGCATCCCAGATGTTGATAGCTACCAAATAAAGCGCTGGATGGGAGTAGCTAGTGCAAAATCAGGGAGGTTTCGCAAAAACTTGATTAGGCAGATATATGATGCAAAAAAATCATGGGATGACATATCAGTCTCTCCGGTAATTAGACAAGGATTGCATCACTGGGGTTATGTATTAACAGAGCAAGATTATAAGCAAGGAGTGAAAGAATTACTCGAGAAGAGAAAAACAAGTAAAAAGAAAAGTAAAAAATCTAGTAAAAAGAAAACTTCTAGGAAGAAAACTTCTAGGAAGAAATAAATTTATTTCAATACACGATTTAATATGGATCATAAGCATTATAATGATCGTATGGATCGATGTATTCGATTTCTTGTCTAGTATTCAAAATAAAAATACAAACCAAAGTTACTAAATGTAAAAACAAAAACACTAAAGCAAAAATTAACAATACCATATCGCGAAAAAACATTTCTATATTTTTTGTATCAAGATAATTAAATTTAGTTTATAATATTTATAATTTGCATATAAAATGAATTTCCATTTAAAGATAAGATGAAAATATATTGCTTTAGTAGCTCAGTTGGTTAGAGCGCTGTGCTTATAACGCAGAGGTCAGGGGATCATGCCCCCTCTAAAGCATTCAAATTTCAATTTTTTTAGATTTATTGGAAAAAATTAATATTTTATCCCATTTATCAAACCTTTATTGCACGTAGTGCATTTACAATAATAACATTCTTCAAATATTAATTCGATAATACTTTCAAAATTATTATGTTTGATATTTAAATTATATCTTCTATGAAAACATTCATCACAAGACCAATATTCTTGTTCAAATACTTCTATTTTACAATCTCTACACGATTTTCCATATGTAACTTTATATAAATAATTAGATTTTTTAATAGAAAAATGTTCGCATATTAATTCTTTTTCTAATCCTTGTAAAACTTTCATTAAATTTAGTTTATCATCGGAAAGTTTGAATATATAAATAAGAATTTCTAATGGGAGTTTTATTTGATGATTTGTTATTATGGGTTTTAATTTTGCTTCTTTTTCTTCCTGGTATTTCTTTTTGTTTTCCCAAGGCCAATACTTTGGATATCCTTTTTCTTTTTGTATAATTTCATATTCAGCTAGTTGAAAATGTGTGAATATTTTTGTTTTATTAGTGTTTTCTGGAATTTTTCTAATATAGTTTACAATATCACAATAATTATATAAATAGTGGACTTCTTTTACTCGTTGAATTAATTTGTCTTTATCTTCAATGTTATTATTAATGAGCACTTGACATACAGCTCCATATTCCAAAAATGGTATATTGATTTCATGAAAAATAAGTTTTAGTCGCTCTATTATTTTTGCTTCTTTATATCTCTTTTTTTGTTGATCTATAAATGTTATTAGATCTTCTTTTGTTATACATTCGCTGCAAGAAGTAGTATAATCAGGATCGAAAATGTATACCGTTTCACAATCTGAACAAACCCTTTGTCCGCATTTATTACAATCTAATATATCAAATACATCATTACCTTCTTCAGTTTGATCTAGGATATATACATTATATAAATATACATCATTATGGCATTCTTCGCATAAATATGTATCGCATACATCACAATTCATATACCCGTTATCGTCATTTATATTAATGTTTTTATTACATGTATGACATATTTTTATAATTTCTTCAATTTCATTTTCTGATTCCGATTCTGATTCCGATGATGACATTTTATTGTTTAAATTTTTCAATTTTTTATATGAAAAAAATATAAAATAAAAAAAATTTAGAAATAATTAAATAATTATTCATTATTAAAATCTATTTTTTATACTACTAGGTATTTTTTATAACAGTCGCATATTTTAAAAAGTTTACATATCTAAATATTTATATTATTTTTATATCGGATGGGTTTAATTATTTTTTTCAAAAAAAGAATTATCAAATATATATACACTTACTTTTAATCCACCCATTAATACACAGTTATGGCAACCGGCTTTAGGCGAAGTATTGAGTTGATTAGCTCAATATTTTTAATAATCTAAAAACTGGAGTAACAATACAAGTTGTTGCTAGTGCATGCATAATGCGCGACATACTCTTTATCAGGGGAACTCTCGCTGTATTTCTAATGAAATACAGTAAAAATAAGTCCTTAGTACTAAGTTATAGTAGAAATATTATAGCGTCTGTAGTTAACTGCTATAGGTATAGTAATAAGTTAAGGCAATTGAGACAATCCTGAGCGAAGCTCCTAAGTCCGCGATTTCTATAAATAGAAATCATCGCGAGGATATGGAGAACGTGCAGAGACTATACGGGTATGGGGATGAGAAGAGTAGCGATCTTCGCGTTAGAATATTTTCTAACAAAAATCCTTAAGATAGAGTCCACGCCCATCGGTGACGATGATGTATAGAAAGCTTAGATTAGTTATGCAGCTTATAGAAATATTAGCACTGATCTTTGTGAGTATACGTGCACAAGAACTTTTATTAAAAGTTCGCATATTATGAGGAAATTCATAATAGAGTGTGGTATAAACGGGGTATTTTCACTCTCATTACTAATGATGGAAAACAGGATAGAATGTTGATGGCTTCTGATCTTTTGAGAAACAGATTAGATGCTGTTATGGCAGCTCGTGCAGCCAATCCTGCAATCCAAGATTCAACTCCAACTTTGTTGGATATTGAAAAGACTCACATTCTTTTCACCAATGCTCATTTCAAGCCATTAAATTGCATCTATGCCTAGATGCGCATATATTAATAATATATGCAGCGGTTGATGGTAAGAGTCTATTATATCTAAAGCACGAGCAAACAAGTGTATATCCTTTAGATATTTAAAAAAATAGGCTAGTGTTTTTATATCCTCGAATGTTAGTTTTACTAACATTCCTGAAAAATGTCAGGTATAAAAATGCAACACAATCAAATTGCGGGAAACTCCTAAAGCCTTTGATACTACCCATATATAGTAATATGTATGCGGAACCCGTGCGAAAGTACGTAAAAGTGATGAACGTTAGTTCATTGTGGGCAATAGTAAAAACTCAAAGGATTGAAATGATGATTTATTTCGAATGGACAATCCGCAGCCAAGTTCTCACAAAAAAATATATTAAAGATAAAAATGATTTCATTTATAAAATGGGTTTTGTATATAAACTTACTTGCCAAGGTAATAAAAAGTCCTATATAGGACAGACAATTCATACCACTAATTATAGATGGAGTCAACATGTTTGGGAAGCTAATAATCCTCAGTGTAAACAATCTCCTTTATTAAATCGTTCAATTGCAAAATATGGAAGAGAAAATTTTATAGTTGAAACTATTCATGAATGCTCTAATGAAGAGTTAGATGAATGGGAAATTCATTATATTGAGCTATATAATACATTTGAGGAAGGTTTAAATTTAACAAAGGGAGGAAAGCGTAATCAATTTGTTTCAGAGGAAACAAGAAAAAAATTAAGCGAAGCTCTTAAAGATAAACCAAAAAATGTTAGCAATAATCGTAAACGAGAAGAAGACAATTCTCTTCCTAAATACCTTAAACATTATAAAGATCAAAAATGTGAAGGTTATAGGATTGCAGATCATCCTAATCTCAAGAAATATGATAAAAATGCTTCTATTTCATTTACGAAATCATCCCAAACAATGGAAGAAAAATTAAAATCGGCCTTAGAAGTTCTAGAAAAACTTAATAAAGATGAATATGTTTATGAGAAAAAACAGCTACCTATAGGAATTCAAACTATACCTGATGGATATAGAGTTAGATTAAAAGGTAAACCTGTTAAAACTTTTCAAAAGAAAAAATATTCTATGGAAGAAAAATTAGAAATGGCTAAAAAATATTTAAATAGCATTTTGTGAGAATGCAGTTCAACGACTAAATGTTTGTGGGCTGTACTTTTTAAGAAAAAGTACTTAAAAAGTATGGCTTAAGATATAGTCTGCCCCTTAGCGAAAGCTAAGCCTATAGACAAAGATGCGGCATCATCCCGAATCTATAGGGTTTTAAATTAACTTTTAAAATGGAATAGCGCGCCGCTATTGGCTTCGAATATAACAAAACTAACCCACAATCTGGAAATTCACAATTGGGATCTCAGGTTATTGAATAGCCTAAGTAATAGCAAAACTATTGCTAGTGCATGCATAATGCGCAACATATCCTTTATCAGGGAAAATCTCGACATATTTATTAAATATGCAACAAAATAAGACCTTAATACTAACGGATGTAAGAAATTATATCCCGGCTATAGTTAACTGCTATAGGTACAGTAACAAGTTAAGGCAATTGAGATAATCCTGAGCGAAGCTCCTAAGTCCGCAATTTTCTAATCGAAAATAGAGTCAGGATATGGAGAACGTGCAGAGACTATATGGATATGGGGAACGAGAAGTCTGACAAACTTCGCATCTAAAATTTTAGATACAGTTCCTTAAGATAGAGTCCACTCCCGTCAGTGATGACGATATACAAGAAGCTTTGATCGGTTATGCTACTTATAGAAATATAAGTACTAATCATTGTGAATGTATATACGCTATAACTTTGAATTAAATATCAAAGTATTCATATTATGAGTTTCCTTATAATATAGCGTGGTATTCAGGTACCTTTTCTATCCCGCAATTCGGAGACTTTTTCCACGATATGGTTCTCTATGTTAAATTGAAGCAACCAACCTTGACAGCAGATGCTAGCGATAATTCCGATAAACCTCTTATGAGATGGTGTTCTTATCCTGGTGAACGTTTGGTTGAATCTGTTGAATTTGAAGTTAACGGCAATCCTTTGGATAAATACTATGATCATAACGTCAATTTCCATCGTGAATTCTCTGTTGCTCCAAACAAGAAAGCTGGTTGGGATCGTTGCGTTGGTCAAGAAGAAGCTGAAGAAGGTTTCTGGGATCAGCCAAACTGGGCTGATTCTGGAGTTGCTCCTTCTTCAGTTGTTCACCGTTTGGCTGCTCGTGCTTTCTCTGGCGACCAAACTCCTACCGGTCAAAAAGACGTCAATGTTTACAAAGAAATGTTGGTTCCTTTGAACTTCTGGTGCAATCGTGATGTTCGTTTGTCCGTTCCATCCGTTGCAATTCCTTATGGTCAACGTTTCATTAAGGTTAACCTTGCTGCTGGTGAAAAATTGGTTGGTTTGGTTCCTCGTGGTGATAGCACCTGGGCTTCACCTGGTGGTTCTTTGAACTACGATAACATGTTGAAGAGTATCGAGCTCTATATTAACAATATCTTCGTCAATCCAGAAGTTCATAACATCTTAAATATGATTGAGATGAATAGTATATATAAAAGTATATGCTAGTGAGTTTTACCAATTTTCATAATAGGTGCGTCAATGATATATCATTGACAAGTGTATATCCATCCATTATGAAAATAAAATTCTATTAGGTAAAACTTGCAAAACTATTAAATTGCGGGAAAATCTTACTTTAATCATTGATATTAATGAATTAATATCTGTTAAAGAAAGCTATTTGATACTACCCATATATAGTAATATATGTGCGGAACCCGTGCGAAAGTACGTAAAAGTTATTTCATTTTAAAGATAAGATGAATAATGGGCATAGTAAAAACTCAAATAGTTCGAGACAATCCGCAGCCAAGCTTCCTATAATATAAAGATGGGGTTAATCTATATGATAAGTTTGCCAAACAGCAAAAAATATGTAGGTCAACATAAAACAAATAATCTTGAAGAAAGAAAAAAGACTCATCTTTATCAATTTAAATATTTCTGTAAAAAGAAAGAAGATCTGAAAAATGTAAGAATTGAAAACGCAAATCCAGAAGGATTTTGTAGCGCTTTATATAATGCCTTTAAAAAATATGGATTTGATAAATGTACATGGACTGTTTTAGAAACAGATGTAGATTTAGGATGTATTAATGATGTAGAGGATAAATATATTATTGAACATAAAACTTTACATCCCGGAGGTTATAATTTAAAGTTGAATAAAAATTCGGAAAACAAATCATTTTCAGATGAAACTCTTAAAAAAATGTCAGAAAGTCAGTCAAAAGTGTTCAAAACTAAGCTTCATAAGTATAGAAGAAATAATAAAGAACTGGAAGGTTTACCAAAACATGTTAACTTTATTACCAAAGATAATGATAGACGAGGGTTTAGAATCGTAGGACATCCTAAATATCCAGGTAAATCCAAAACCTTTACAAGTTCTACATTATCTATAAAAGCTTTGAAGAAAAAAGTCATTAAATTTCTAGAAGAAATAGAAGGAAGGTCTATAGAAGAAATTCTTAAAGAAGAGAACAATCTTGAAGAAGAATCTATAGAAGATATTATTCCTGCTGAAAAAGAAAGTAAAAGAGAACTACCTGTTGGAATTAGAAATTATAAAACAGGTTATAAAGCTATCTTTGTACGCAATAAAAAATCTTATTCAAAATCATTTACAGATGAATCTAATACAAAGGAACAAAATCTCCAATTAGCTATAGATTGGTATAAAAATACCAAATTAGAAGATGTAGCTAAAAAAGAAAGAGATTTACCGAAGGGTATTAGTAAATGTAGAAATGGTTATAGATCTAAATTCGTGCATAAAGGTAAAACTTACGCTAAAACTTTCACAGATGCATCTATTTCAGATGACGAAAAAATAAAACTTGCTACTGACTGGCTACAAAACAAAAAATCAGAAATATTAAATATAAAGGAAGAAGGTTCAGAGACTAAATAATAGTTGGCGAATAACCATCGTTATTCTGCTTAAGATATAGTCCACCCGCTCAGAAATGAGATTGTTAAATAAAGGTTATAGAGCCCCGAATCTAACACTTCTAGACTAAATGATACATTAGTCTAGAAGGGATAAGTGTATCAAACGTATTGGGTTTACGCTCATCCGCGTTCACCGTATTCAAACTATCAATGCTGATCAATCTTCGGCTGAAATCTTGCTCCAACAACTCAAATGGCCTATTGAATCTTTGTTTGTTGGTATGAAAGTTAAGGACTATAACAGCTCTGATGCCACTCTCCGTCGTCAGCATTTGGACAAATGGCATACTTTCAGCAAGATCACTCCAACCACCCGTGCTACTCAAGGTTGGCGCCAGGGTAAAGTTGTTGTTAAAGATACCGCATTGACTCTCCCTGCTGGTACATTAACATTAGCTTCTACTACTCAAGTACGTTATGTACACGCAACTGTTACAGCTGGAACTAATTCATTTATTGCATTTTCTGCAGGCGACTTAGTCACTTTTACTACATCTAATCATGCCAGCATTACTGCAGCAACGGTTCTTGAAGTAGCTCAGACTACTATTGCAGACGGTGTAAACGGTTCTCAAATCGTATTTAAACAAACTCCAGACGATGTTCTTGCCACTATGGGATCATCTAATCTTACAGTTCTTGCAGGTACCGTATCGGTTGCTCGTCAAGCCTCAGCCGAAGCCACTTCGACTGTCTCGGTTGCTTCTCCAACCGTTGACTCTGTTACCATTAAGGCTCACGGTATCCCAATCTACAATAACTTCAACCAGAAGTTCTACAATGCCTATTTGCCTTACCATTTTGGCGGACCAAATGTTAACGTTCCTAAAGACACTGGTGCGCTGTTTATCCCATTCTGTCTATATCCTGGAAGTTATCAACCTAGCGGTCACATTAACGTGTCTAGAGCCCGTGAGTTCTACCTAGAGTATAGTTCGTCGGTTGTCGATACCAACACCCCAGGTACGCTCGTTGTAGCTGCCTCCGCCATCAATTTCTTGTTGATTTCTGATGGAAGTGCTAAATTATTATGGCACAGTGATAAAATCAATTTTATTGCTAGTACAATCGTATTGTGCAACACACCCTTTATCAGGGAAAGTCTCGATATACCCCAGTGGGTATATTAAAAATAAGTCCTTAATACTAAGCTATGATAGAAATATTGTAGTGGCTATAGTTAATCGCTATAGGTATAGTAACAAGTTAAGGCAATTGAGATAATCCTGAGCGAAGCTTCTAAGTCCGCGCTTTAAATTGATTATAATTCATTATAATCATTAGAGCAATAGTTAGGATATGAAGAACGTGCAGAGACTATATAGGTGTGGGGATGAGAAGTCTAACTAACTTCAATGATTCCTTAAGATAGAGTCCAGTCTCACCAGTGATGGTGATATAGTTTAGTATAATGTATTATACGGCTTTCGCAGCAATATCTTATGCGTCTGTTTACATTATACGAATCTATATACGCAATGATTTTAGGAGGAAATGCCTAAAGGAGCGTAGTATATCGGTACTTCGTTATTCCACTTAAATATCAAGCTGTATGTTTATATACTCGATATCTTGGGATACTTATAAAAATAACAAAAATACAAAAAATATAGAGAAAACAAATAAAAACTTAATATAGTTTATTTTTTTTTGTATACGCGTTTTGTAAATTTTTGGAGAGCGATTAAAATTCAAATCATCGTTATACCAGGTATTAAGTGAAAACAAATCCTTGGTTATCCAGGATGCCAGGAAAATCGTAATTCATTTTAAACATAAGTGCAAATAAAATTATACTTAAAAATGGATAATAAACTTATTATTAATAACAATGAAATTGAAATCCGAGATGCTGATAATTTCGTGAATATAACCCAAATTTGTAAATTATTTAATAGATACCCATCTAGATGGAACTATTTTATTAAATCAAATGGAAAATTTGAGAAATATAAAGAAAAATTTGACAATTTTATTGAAATTAAGACCGGTGGAAAAATACAAGGTACGTGGATTCATCCGCAATTGATTGTAGAATTTGTAGAATGGGCATGCCCATCTATGAAAGAAATTGCTCAAAAATGGTTAGAAAACTATATGACTGAAAATAATAACGATAATTCTAGTTCTGATTCAGATGATGAATCAGAAACATGTTATGAAGGTAAAAATAGTAACGGTTATGAAGATAATAATGTCGCGGAATCATCCCAAATGGCTATGATGAGCACTAAAACCAAAGAATCCGACTTAATTACATTAAAATATAATAATATCGAGATTAAAGTACCTATTACAGAAGATATAAATAATTTATATATTGCTAAATCATTAGGATATACAGATGAAGAATTAAAATATGTACAATTATTTTGGGATCCGACTTTTAATGGAAGTTGGTTCTATTTAACTAAATTAATGGTTGTCGAATGGTTTGGATTCGCTAATAATAATAGCACGATGGCCCATTTCTATGAAAGAAATTTAATTAAAAATTATAAAAAAGATATTGATTATAAAGAAGTTGATAAAAATCATGAAATAGTTAAAAAATATCATTCGCCAGATATGGAAAATGGCATGTCTAACGAAAGTATTGACCAAAAGGCTGAATTACCGGGTAATCGAGCGAAGTTTTATATTGTCACAGGAAACTGTTTAAAGCGCCTAATCATGACTTCTCATTCAGAAAAGGGTAATCAAATAAGAGATTATTATATTAAAACAGAGAGCTTAATTCCATTAATGTTCGAATATATACGACAAAAAGAAATTAAACAGAAAGATTTGGAGATTCAAGCTTTAAAAGACAAAGCCATGATAATGCATAGTAAAATTGGAAATCTAACAAAATATCAATTAGATGGATATATCTATTTAGCTACCAATAAATACTATGCTCAGAATAATATTTTTAGATTAGGTCGAACTGCTCATCTTGATCACCGATTGTCAAATTATCAAGGAGGAAGAACGATTAATGATAATTTATATTATGTATTTGTATATCATACTGAGGATGTAGAAACTTTAGAAACTCTGTTAAGGAAAGCTTTAAGGAAATTTAGAGAGGATCCATCCAGAGATATGTATGTTCTGCATTGGAGCCTATTACAACCATTTGTGGAAAAAATATGTAATATTTTTCATAACATTATTATTCCAGATGTAAATAAACTTATTGAAAATAATATTAAAAATTTAGATGAACCGGTGATTCCTGAATCATATACAGATTTTAATTCAAATATAAACGATGAAGAAAAAACAGAAATTATTACTAATATTGAACAAAAAATTCAAAACAAGAATGAAACAAAAAATGAAAATCAATTCGATGATGCTGATCTAAGAGATAAAGAAAATGAAATTTTAGTTGAAAAACTATTATCCCAAGAAAAAATTGATAATTTAGCAAATAAATTTTTACAAAAGAAATATAATAAAAGAAATGAATTTATTAGAATTATGAATCTTTTACATCTCAAAGTGATATCCGAATATATCACAACAGAGCATAGTATTAGTCTGATGTGCAATGAAGGTCATAAATTCGATATTATTCCAAATAATCATAATTTGGAAAGAATTGCTTGTTATGAATGTACAAATTATTCAAAAACTCTAAATGCAAATCAAATTTTAAAAGATAATAAAATTGAATGTGTCGATTATAAAAGAAAGGAATTTAAGTGTGATAAAGGTCATGTATTTACAGCATCAAATGTTAATTATATATTATATAAAAATGGCGGATGTCCTGTCTGTTATAATCAAAATAGATTGACTAAACAGGATTTTCATAATGCCGCAAAGGCAAACGAAGGTAGATGGATTGAAGAAGAAAATATTCCTATGTTAAATACTAAAACTCAGTGGATATGTAAGAACGGACATACTTTTCAAGCAGATTATAAGAAAGTTTTAACAGGAAATTGGAAAACAATATGTAATGGCTGCACTTCTCCACAAAAAAGTAATGAAAATATAGAGTTCATCAAAAAAATTATTGAAAAGTTTCCTACTGCAGAATTATTAACGGATTTTGTCCCTAGTACTCATACGCGTATTGAATTTTCTTGTTCGCATGTTAAAGAACCATGGTCTGTTATATTTAAAAGTTGGAAGAGAACAAAGGGATGGTCTTGTAACAAATGTAAAGAAGAACTCGAACAAGAATAAAAAATAATTATCAAAAACTTAATTTTTTTGATTTTTGCTTTAAATATAAACCATAATATTAAATAAAATTGTTAAATAATAAACTCTGTAAAAATAAAATGGTGAGTATTTATGTATTAAAATTAGAATCTAATAAATTTTACATAGGAAAAACAAATAATGATCCCGAAGTCAGATTTGCCCAGCACTGTGATGAAGCCCGTTGTACAGAATGGATGAAGATGTATAAACCAATAGAAATTATAAAAACATATAAAGATTGTGATGATTTTGATGAAGATAAACACACACTGAAATATATGTCCAAATACGGGATAGATAATGTTAGAGGAGGTAGCTTTTGTGAAGTAAATCTACCCCAAGATAACATAAGCACGATCAAAAAAATGATAAGAGGGTCAAATAACAGATGTTTCACGTGTGGTTCAAATGAACATTTTGCAAACAAATGTAATGCTCCTAAAGATACTCACCTAGATGATTCTATTGCATCTTCGGATTCAGAATCAGATCCAGAATCATCATGTAAACACTCAGAATCTTTAGTGCGAATTAAATCACCTAAATCTCCCAAACCTACTCTTAAATCACCTAATAAGAGAAAGAGGAAGAGAGAAGAAGATGAAGAATTATGTTATAGATGTGGTCGCAATAATCATTGCACTGCTAGTTGTTATGCAACATATCATAGAAATGGAAAAAAATTAAAAAGACTTAAGATAAACGAGTAAAAAATTATTTTTTTAATAAGCATTGATGCCCTCAACCAAAATGTTGAAATAAGATGTCAACGGACACTTGTCCTTAGAACAGCATCCATTTTGAACACTAATCGAAATGAACTCGTCATAGCTTTCAGAACACTCACCCTCACATTTAGCGAAAATTAATTTCGCCCAAAATTTCGGATCCTTGTCAACAGATCCGATAGGATGCTTAATTTCGCGATACTTGGCAAATGCATCCTTACACCACTTGTCAAATCCTCCAGAAGATTTGAGTTTCAAAAACTTCTCGCGAGAAACTTGAAATTCTAAAGCAGGCCATACCACAGCATGTGGAAGTTTTCCCATAGATCCCATTTTATGCATTTCTAGCATTTGATTCATAGCAAATTCTTGAAATCCAGGAGAACGCATAAAATCCGGAATATCCCTGTTTTGCCCAGTGCTGTCAATAATACCAAAATCGTTAGCCATTCTTTCTCTTGTGCTTTATACACAAAATTTATTCAATTTTTTTTAATACCAAAATTTCATAAGATATTCCATTTTCTATTTTATGTGCAGAAGTAATTCCTTCCAACTCCTCGTCTACTTCATTATCAGTTAATTTATAAAAATTATTAAATTTCGTAATATCTATAAAGGCATCACATTCGAAAGATTTATTGATGCACGTCCAATATATTTTATCACACAATCCTAGCATAAGGGATTCATTATATATTTGCGCTCCTCCTATAACATATATGTTTTCTATATCATGTAGGAATTTTATATTATCTATTGATTTTTGTAATGAATTAAAAATGAGTACGTCTTTATAAATAATACTGTGATTTTTATTTCTGGTAATTATTATATTCAATCTACCAGCAAGAGGTCTAAATCGCATCGGTATTGATTCCCACGTTTTTCTTCCCATAATCAAGGCATTTTTCTTAGTCATATCAATGGTTTTAGAAGTTATCGTCTTGAAGAATTCCATATCTCCTTTTAGTTTCCAACATAATTTACCATCTTTTCCTATACCACCATTTATATCTGACGCAACGATGAGAGATACAGTGTTTTTATTTTCTACCATATCGTACATATAAAAAAAATAAATTTATTTTTTGATGATTAAATTATTTAACCGCCAATACTGAATAAAGGCTGTAAATTTGGAGGTAATGTCAAATTAATTGGTTTAGACTCAGTGACTCTATCAGAGTCTGATAAAACAAGGCTTCCTTTACTCAATGCTGACTTATAAATATTATTAATCTTATCCGCCATATATTCAATATCATTCTCAGTAAGATCTTCAGAATCAGTGACTTTGTAGAATTGATATGTAACACGAATTGGAAATCTCTCATCTCTTACCAAATTTTGAGTAATCTTTGGAAAGTCTCCAAGTGTATTATCTGATACACGCAACATCGCATTATCCATACCTAGCTTTGCTAGTCTAGCAAATCTTGCAGCATTGCCTCCCCTGCCATGTTTGATAACATTACTAGAAATGTTACTAGAAACATTACATGATGTAGCGCTAGAAAACACTCCTTCAAAACCCATCTCACTGTCAGATTCTTCTTCATATGAATTTGATATACTTGTTGTATAAGCAAATCCTCCAGATCTAACTGGTATAATATTTTTCAATGGAATTTGATAGATCAAAATAACATTGCGATCTTGTTCTTCTGAAGTCATTTCGCCTTCGAGTGAAACTACGCGTTCTTTACGATCTTGTTTTAATCTCTTGGGTAAAAACTTAGCCTTTTGTCCATTCTTATTAAAATATAAAAACTCACAGCGAGACATAAATTGATGGCTAGTTCCTTGTGAAGAGCTAGTAATAACTAGCACAGCAGACTGATAGTTATACAACTGAGGACAAAATTCAGTTTTCCCAGTTTCATCACATGGCAAAACACAACATTGAGCAGATGCCAAAATGGTTGAGTCACGCTCTTTCCACAAATCGCCAGAGATTTTTTCAACATATTCTCGTAAAGGAATGCGCTTTAATTCCGACCCATCTTCATTACCAATAGTGACTTTAAATGTATCGGCGGACAAGTCACAAGTGATATCAGCAAAGTTTGGCTTCCTAATCATATTCATAGAAGTATTTCCTACCATTAAAGTCAAATCAGAGATATTCGGTCCCCAACAACTTCCTTTAGTGCGGGCTGTATCTTCCCAGCAAATTGTGTTAATGTTTAGTCCATATGACTTAGTTAGTTCTATGTTATTATTATTCGATCTCAAATTACTTACTTTTTGCACAAGACTCATTTTATATATGACCAAAAAAATAATGTTTATAATGTTTTTAATTTGAAAAAATTAAAAACATTATAAACATTAATTGTAATAGTATATATATTATCATATATCAAAATGAGTGAAGAATGCAGTATTTGCTCAGAAAAATATAATAATTCTACAAGAAAATTAGTAAAATGTCATTGCGACTTCGAGTTTTGTAAGCTATGTTTTAAAAAATACATTTTATCAAAAAAAGAAAATCCAGCATGTATGAACTGTAAAATAGTATATACAAGAAAGTTTTTAGCAGAAAATTTAGACAAATCATTTATGACTAAAAGTTATAAAACTCTTAGAGAAGAACTACTTTTTGATCAAGAAATTGCTGTAATGCCCGATACGCAACTTCATATTGAAAAAATGAGACAAATAGAAAAATTAAGAGAACGCCAAAAGATATTGTATGAAGAGGCTCGTAAACTAGAAACTGAAATAAATACACTGCAGTTTGGAGATAGAAAAGGGAAACAACCGGTTCAGAAAAGAGAATTTATACGCAAATGCCCAAATAATGATTGTAACGGATTTCTTTCAACTTCATTAAAATGTGGACTTTGTGAAAACTGGACATGTAAAAATTGTCGTGAGATTATAGGACAAGATAAAAATACAGACCATGAATGTGATCCAGAAATAGTTAAGAATGTAGAAGCAATCGAAAAAGAGACTAAACCATGCCCTAAGTGCGGTGTACCTATATTTAAAATTAATGGATGTAGAAGCATGTTTTGCATCGAATGCGATGTATCTTTTGATTGGAATACTCTCCGAATAGAAAGCGGACCTATACATAATCCTGAATATTTCGAAAAACTTAGAAGAACTGGAAGATTTACACCACGTGATCCAAACGATATCTTGTGTGGAAGAGAACTAGATCATAATTTTATATATATATTAACTCAAAAGTTATATTTTGGGCCATTTAGAGGAACAGGATGTGACCATGAATACTCTGAGGATAATAAAAATAAAGAATGTTGTAAAAAAAGTCGTAAAACAGGATATTATATAGGAAATAATTATGTTTCATCGAGCAAATCATTCTTATATATAGATAAAGTTGAACAAGCTAGTGAAGAATGCATTGAATTTAATTCTATCGGAGTTCAAAGATTAAATAAAATTCGAAATACTGGTAATAGAGACCTCCGGGTTGAATATTTATTAAATAATATTACAAAAGAAAAGTTTATAACAGAAGTACAAAAAAGAGATAAAAAAATGAGTATGAATGATGAAATTATTGAAGTTTATAGAGTATATCGTACTTGTCTTACTGATATATTATATAGATTATATGATAACCCAAATTCTGCTCCAGAAGTCATAAATGAAATAACAAATTTAAGAAAACAAATAAATACATTCTTGTGCGATATCCAAAAAGTATACAATAGTTCATGTAATTTATTAGTTATTAAAGAAAACTAAGACAAAAAATATTAATAGGAATTTTTTTTATTTTATTTAGTTTAGAATACTTTAATATAAAAAGATGGATAATAATTCTACTGGAATAGGAGATTCCATTTTGCTTTCTAATGGTATTAATTTATCAAAAATCAAAAGCTCAATCCCAAAAAATTCTAAATTTCGTTGGGTTGCCCCCCCTATTTCTTCTGTTGGTAAAATATTTTACCAACAGAATCAACATATCATCCGTTGATTTCAAATTCTAAACACGAAATCGCTAGCTATTTATTTAATATTGAAGCATCAGATATGTCAGAAGAACAAAAAAGATATTTATAAACTAAAAGTACAAGGAATTGTTGAAAGCAGTCCATTCATTCAGTCTCGGGCATGGTTCTATGGATTTTTAATATTAACTATAATAGTACTTCTTATTACTATTAATATCCAGAATCCTAATTATTGGATATTAACTGGATTTATTGTATTTACAGTTATTTTGGGTTTAAATACATATTTATTTGCACCAGGTTACGGAAAAACAAAATGGATTGACTTCGAAAATGATTTAAATTCACAAATAAATGCTGGAGTATTGCCTAATAAAATCTTGGAAAATTATAGACAAGAAGAACAGGCCGAAAAAATGAGGGAAGTCATGTCTCAACAACGTCAAAACAATGGACCTAGATTTAATTTATATCCATATCAATAATCATTCTTCTAAAATGTTAAGTTTGTTTTTATTAAAGGTTTGACCACCAAATATAGACACGGCGTTTCCTATACTCAAGCAATAATGTAATCCTCTAGTACAAACTTTGTTTAAATCAGTGTCAAAATTAGATTCTTCGCAAATTTGATCAATATAATATTTAAATCCAGATGAATGTACTGATGATTCACAGTATACCCCTTTTAATTCATCTTTGTTTAATTTTTTTATTCCGCCCTCTACGGAAATATAAACTTCTAGTGGAATTAATTTATCGCATCGATATTTTCCAGAACCATCGGAAGCAATTCTTGCATCTTTGGGAATTTTTGCCTCAATAATACATTCTTCATATTTTCCTTTATAATTAATCTTTGCAATTTTATACCCAATGATTCCATCTAGCTTTTTTTCGGCACCTTTTATTGAAACTTTTATCATCTTATTTGTTTCACCATCTATTATAACTTCTTCTTCATTATTTTGGTTATTTACTTGAGAAATAGATCTTTTTTTTCCTCTCCTAAAGAAATTAATGAATCTTTTGAAACAACCAGTTTCCCCAGAATATTCTATGATTGTTGCATTACTGAGTACTATATATTTGCATGTGATATCACATGAATAATCATATTCATAGTACATACTATACTTATCGATAATTATTTTATCATAATACTCATAATCAACCAAAGGATGTTGAGTTTTTTTATAATATTTCATGATATGATTATCATCGATTTTTGTAATTTTATAATTATTTTGAGTAATTTCCAAATCATATTTCTGTAAATCATAAATATTTTTAAAGGATACTGGTTTGTTACTTAAATATCTGTATTTTACTAGATTGTATGATTTATTGTTTTTAATATGTGTATAAATTTTATCTTCATACTGAATATCGAACTGATATTTTTCTGCTTTATATGAAAAATTAGCATCGTTCTCGAAATCTTTCATAATTTTATATATTGTAGAATGGTTGACTTTTTTGGGATCGAATGTTATACATTTATATAATTTATTATCATAATACAATTCATGAATTTCGATAAAGTTGATTTCTTTCTTATATGGGTAATAAATATAAATTCTAGTATACATTTTTTTATTTTCTTGAGTAATTTGGAAATTTATCATATATATATCTTTATTTTGTTCTAGACATTTTTCAAATTTTAATGTATCATAATATCCTTGAGATTTATACTGAAACAATTCTTCAACTTTTGAATATTTTTCTAAACTTTCTTTAGTGAATTTTTTAATATTTTTTACTTCATAAGTTTTATTTTTTTGAATTTCTGATTGGTGGTAGTATCTTTTATTATCTTTATGTGCTATAGCACATAAAGAATTATTGAAATAATTCCTTACATAATCTGAGTGAAAACAATTATTATCGTAGATAAGTAGCATAACTTATATAAGTTAGTTATATAAATTATATTTTCAATTTTTTATAATACTTCTTTTTATCAATAATTGAAAAATAATTGAAAAATAATTGAAAAATAATTGAAAAAAATTGAAAAAATATGAAGTAATAAACTATTATGAAAAATGTACAAAAAATGGATCATTTAACATTAGCAAATCTTGCACAATTTACGTCCAAAGAAGTAGAAATTGTTAAAGAGTTATGGCAGTCAAAATTTCATACAAAATGGTTTGTGATTACAAGACAATTTTTGACACAATGGATGGATGCGCCAAATGATCCTCATATAATTGATAAATTCTATCTATTTTTGAGACAAAATTATAGGGAAAACAAAGATTATATTATTGAAAATAAAACAATAAAAGTTCTAGGTCGGTGTTTAAAATTTATAATAATGACAAGTGGGTCTTCTATTGCATGGGACGTTATAAAAGTTTACTTAAAATTTGAGCAAATAGCTTCTATGATGATGTTCAGCATTAATTTAAATAAAATTTGTGAAAGAAATAAAAAACGATTAAGGAATAAAGATGCCGCTATAGCAAAGAAGATAATTAATTTACACCAATCCAAAGATATGCAAAAAAATCCTCAAATCTCCTATAAAGAAGATGTGGACAACGTGGTTACATCTATAGTTCTTACTAATTCTGCTTTTAATCCTATAAAAAAAGATGATAATAATTATGAAGATAATCAAAAAAAATTATACCAAATATATTCGGATATTGTAAATATCACAGATTATTTAGCTTCCTTGGTTTAAACAGATATTTTATCTTTGTCCATAATATAATCTTTTGCTGATTCTATTGTAAATAATTCTTTAGCATTTGGAATATGAACTACCATACCTTCTTGTGTAAATAATGGAACTAATCCCTGTACTGTAACACTGTACATATATATAAATCCCTTTGTAGATAATAATAATGTATCAGTTGGTATTCTAATATTTTTTTTATCTTCAAATGCTGATTTATTATGGAACACATATATATTATTTCCGCAGAAATCATATAATGGACTGATTTGAAGAGAACCGATTCTCTTCATTTCCATTATTTCTTGTATAAGTTGAACCATAGCAGTGTCTACCCCTTCTGCCTCTAATCTTAAATTATAATTATCCAAGTTTGCTAACATTTTTTTTAACATTCCTTTTGTATAACCATATTCTTCATTTGTCTTTACATTTTTTTGAAATTCTGATTGCAATCTAGCTTTCAATTTTTCTACGTATTTTTCTTTATCTTCAATTAATTTATTTTTATTAGAGATAATCATTTCATTACAACATTTATTTTCATCATATTCTTTTTTAGCTTTTTCTAAAGTTTTTAAATCTGATTTTAGCTTTGAAACAGTAGTTTCGTATTCTTTTTTGATTTTTTTGTTAGATTCTCTAATAGTTTTAACTACGTTTTTAATGCTTTCATTTTCTTCTTCTACACTTTTAATTTTTTTTGTTAAGGTATCATTTTTTTCTATCAATTCGTCTCGTTGGTTTACAAAGAAATTTATTTCATTTCTTAATTCATCAATTTCTTTTTCCAATTCTTTTTTTTCTTCTTTAAAATTATTTTTTTTATTTTCAAAATTCTTAAGAGTATTTTTATAGTTTTTTTCTAGTGTATTTCTTTGATCTTCTAATGATTCAAAGTCATCTAAAAGATGGTCATAATCGATAGATAAATCCTCATATTTTTTGGTCAATTCCATAAATTCATCTAGTTTCACTATATCTTTGATTTCTTCATCCATATTTACCCATTCTTCTGGTGTTTCTTCTTTGGATTCATGAGGATCTTTTTGTGAGGACTCTGGTGTAGGAATTTGATCAGGCTGATTGTAATAAATATAAGCAAAATTATTAGCATATTCTGGATATCTAATCAACAATTCTTTCATTTTTTGTACCCAAAACTGATGACTTTCGTATCCAATTTCCTGAAGATAGAAATTGAATGCATTATGTCTGATTTGTTCTTCTCCAATTTGTTGAGTCATCTTTACTTTCTTCTTTGTGATAATGATATCAAAAAAATATTCAATTTTTTTTAATTTATGAAAGATTTTTAAACTCTGAAAATAGGTAAATATTATGTTTTTACAATATATAAAAACATTTTATATAAAACATTCATTTTTATAATTTCTATACCAATATTACCTTCTAACTATACATATCCAGCATAATTTACGCGCATAGCTTGATAATATAGAAAGTTTTGTTAATAATACTTATTGAACACCAGTTGCAAACTTTTTATATAAATAATATATTTTAAAATTTACTTATAAATATATGTTTTTACAATATATAAAAACAGTAAAAATAAATATATTAAACAACTACCTTTGTATATACTATATATAAAATCATGCCTAAATACAAATGTACAAAATGCAAAAAGAAATTTGATTGTCGATCTGCTTTAGAAAGACATTATCAGAGAAAAACTCCATGTGATCAAGAGGATCAGTTTACATGTTTTCGTTGTAAAAAAGTTTTTAATGTAAAACTTAACTATGAAAGACATATAAATAAAAAAATACCATGCCCAGATAATACTCGATCGGAATCATCTACTAGTAGTGACAAAATAGCTTTACAGAGAGAAAAAATTAAATTGAAAGAAAAATTAGCAGAGAATGAAATAGAAAAATTAAGATTAAAAACTGAACAAATCAGATTAAAAACTGAACAAAAAGAAAAAGATAGATTAGATGAAATGGAAAAATTAAGATTAAAAACTGAACAAATCAGATTAAAAACTGAACAAAAAGAAAAAGATAGATTAGCGGAGATAGAAAAATTAAAAATAAAAAATGAGACTAAAGAAAAAGATAGACAAAAAGAAATTGAAGTCCAAAAATTAAAGAATGAAAAAGTACAACTTCAAAAAGAAAAGAATGTAGAAGTTGAAAATAAAAAAGCCGAACGTAAAGAAAGAACGGCTACTATTATCAATAAAGATAATGCCACTATAAATATCAATAATATAACTAATAACATAAATAATATATATACATATGATTGTAAAATTGATGAAGAGGCTATAGAAAAATTCAAAAGACGAGTTTTAGAATCTATTAATAAGTATCATGCAATAAATACTATTAATAGAATGGGCGGGATAACTGATATGATAATATATTGTATAGCTTATAATTTCAACAATGATAATTATCCTAAGCTAAAATATTTGAAATACGATCAAGATAATAAAATATATTTTAAGTATGATACAGATGCATTTAAACCAGTTGAATTTGAAGATATAGAACAAGAATTAAGAATAGCATTTGAGAAAATGTGTAAAAAAATATTAGAATTGGCGCCAGAACCAAAGCACTTCGATGACGCTAATTTCCATAATTACGCAGAAATAAGGAATTGTACATATAAAGGAACATATAGCATGAAGAATGTCGCGGGAATAGGCTTATTAGAAGAAAACAAAATACGAGATGAAGAAGAATTGAAACCCGAATACTGGAATTAATAAAAAAATTTATTATAAACATTATTTTTTACATTTGTAAATAAAGATGAACAAAAACGATAATGAATTCTCTTATTTAGAAGAACAAAACAATTCCGAAGATGACCATCTAGAATATGACTACACGCCGGAGGTTTACAAACCGTCATGTTACCAAGGAGAATACATAGATTTGAGGAAAGTTTATGATCCGGCAGATAATAGACCCCGCTATGATGATGAGCTCGCAATTGAAGAATTTATTAAGGAAGGATTTATGCCAATATATGTTAGCGGTACTGGCGATATAGCTGCGAGTAGTGGGTGTGGATCTGACTTGACATATGGTATGCTTAAAATTGATAATGCTCCGTGTTATTTCGTTATAGTAGATGACCCAGGGGCAAGCGGATATGATTGCTGCGGGTTTTATCGAGTTTATTATTCATTTAGTTTAGATAAATTCCTAGAAGAGCAGACTTATAATAAAAAAGAACGAGAATTCTTGTATAAACTATACACTCATTAACATTAAAAAAATTGAATTTTGGGCGGCTATACAAGATAGAACACACCACCCAAAATGAACATCTTTGTGCTCAACGCAGAAAGTATTGGACACGCTTTCTTTACGATTTTCGAGGTAATCTGTTATTGTGTGGCTTTGTTGGTAATGGGGGCTAATTAATACAGTGGAGGACGAAGTTTGACGATTCTGTAATGTTTTTTTTTATCTAAAAAAATAAGAAAGATATTATATATACCTAGTTAAATTGTATAATCAATATGGATATAAAAATATTAGAAAAAATAGGAGAAGGACTATCTGGCTCGGTATATAAAGCAAAACTTGGCAATGAAATAAATATATATAAAATTCAAAAATTGAATAGTTTTGATAAAGGTATGTCATTAGAATATAATAGGGTAATAGATTTTAATGATAAAGTATGCAAGAAACACCCTGATTATTTTATGGTTTTAAAAGCATAAACTGTACTAGAGGACTATCCTTACAAACAAAATATTCCCGAAACCTTGGATGCAAAGGGGAAAAAATTTTTCTCAGATATAAATAAGTCACCAAATTGTTGCTATTATATTTATTCGCCTTTATTAGAAGGAACGCTGGATTCGATTAGAGAAAACATTCTTAAAGATTCTAGTTTATATCATGATATGTTATATCAGATTATTTCTGCAATTGATGTTATGAGAAAGCATGGATTCACACATAATGATCTACAAAGTCAGAATATTATGTATAAACTCGATACCAAATTCAAATATAACTGGTATATCATAGATTATGGTAATATTTCGCATGATGATTATCCTCCATCTAGATTAGACAAATTACGTGGACCAAAAACTTTAGATCTGATTACTTTTGTGCGCACGTGTTGTATTATTAATACTGCTCAAAAATACTTGAATAAAAACAAGATTGAGTATCCAAGTAATAAAAGAATAGTATCTAGAATTAAAAAATCTAAATACTATGAAGATATTAAGAAATATATTCCCAATGAGTTTTTGAATTCTCCTGATACAAACGAGAATAATATTGATATGATAATATTGACAATATTTATCTTAAAACAATA